>OIFG01000134.1_pt1 | contig 43030 bp, 37 predicted proteins | sample 1582031 | NCBI WGS metagenome assembly OIFG01 (sample SAMN07501051, study PRJEB24779) | human gut metagenome | isolation source: stool | host: human infant | place: USA: Pittsburgh, PA | reverse complement strand
AATAATATACCAAGATTTCAAGCATTGGTCAATCATTATTTTCACTTTTTTTAAACTTTTTTTCAATACCGATTATTCTTTCTTATCCGATTAGATAAAGTTCGTTTTTTTATCAGATTACCAATTCTTTTTATTACTCATCTTCGATTTTTTTAGAAAAAAAGAATTGGTTTCAATTGTTTTTCTATTCTTTTTTATTTAATTTTTTGCGAATACAAAAAAAGATGCCCTTAAGGCATCTTTTTTTATCTCATTGTTGGGAAAATCCCCTCTACCTTAGATAATTGTCTAAATCTCTATAAAAGTCTATTTTATGGTACTTCTCCATTTACGACAATTTGCTAACTCTCTATAAGTGCCTATAGATTTCTAGCAAATTGTCGTAAATTTGTCGTAAGCTGTCGTAAATTCTAAAATATAAATTTCATCGCTTTTTCAAATTCTCCCATCTGTTCTATCTTAAAATCTTCTGTTGCATCTACATATATATCCATTGTTGTACTAATATCAGAATGACCTAGAATAGACTGCATTGCTTTTGTATTTATATTTTGTTCATTAAGTCTTGTAGTAAAGGTGTGTCTGAAAATGTGATTGCTTAAATGTGGAACTAATAGAATATCATTAGAGTTCGATTTATTTTTATCCATTATACTTAAATTGCAATCTCTAACAATTCTTCTCAAAGCTTTATTAAGTGTTCCATTATTGTGAACCTTTCCGAATCTATTTAAAAATACAAAGTCTTTAAATCCATCGATTGAATCACAACATTCGATTCCAAAAGTCTTTTGTAACTCTCTTTCCATAAGAAAAGCATCTTTTACTTTTTGAACCATAGGAATACTTCGCTTACCTGATTCTGTCTTCGGTGTATTAATAGCATACCTATTGTTTAATCCTTTACCTTTACTATAATATACCAAAGTCCTGTTTACATTTATAAGACCATTATCAAAATCTAGATCGTCCCATTGCAATCCTGTGACTTCTCCAACTCTCATTCCCGTCCAAAGCATAACAATGAATATTGGATACCATTTTTTATATTCATCACTATTAGATAAATATTCTTCAAATATCACCTGTTCTTCTATTGTCATGGCTTTTTTCTTCGGAGATTCATTTCGATAAGCTACTTTCAATTCCTTCAAAGCATTGTCAGACGGATTAAATCTTATATATTCGTCATCCACTGCTAATTCTAATACCTGATGTAAGACAGTATGAACACAATCTATAGTAGAAACCATTAATCCTTGATCTTCCTTTAATCTGTTATAAAAACTTCTAACATCAGATCTTTTAATATCAGATAGTTTAATACGACCAAAAGTCGGTTCTACAAATTGTTGATACATATAGATGTAATTTTTAAAGGTATTATCCTTTAAACCTCTTTTAACCTTTGTCCATAGCTTAAAAGTATCATTTACAGATAAGCTACTTCCTTCGTTGTTGATTCCATCTATAGTATTGCGTAAAATATCTAATTCCTTTTCTCTTAATTCTTTTAGAGTTTTCGCATAGATAGATTTTCTACGACCTATTTTGTCTTGCCACTTAAATTCATAAGTGCCATTTGACCTTTGATATTCACCGTCTTTTAAAACAACCCCTTTACTATCTTTGCGTCTTTTTACCATAAAAATTCTCCTTTTTTGATAAAAGACACGCTATAATTATTATACCGCATTAAGCGTGTTTTATATATAGTTTTAGATTAAATAGAGAACTGTCTATTTAAATATTCTTCCATTAACTTTTTCTTAATAAGACGCTTACTACCATTAAATAATACAAAATCGCAATCATTTTCATCCGTTAATTGTCTAACTTTATCTTGACCAATATTAAAATATTCAGATGCTTCTTTTAATGTTAGAAATGCTTTCTCAGAAACACGAACACCTTTTATATTTTCGTTAATCATAAATCCTCCAAATAATATATTTAAAATATTTATTTTAATATTTTTAAAGTTTTTTGACATTGACAAGTGCCTTGGATTAGCAACATAGGAATCTCACCTCCGCCTCTGTTCAGGATGAGCCGGCTTCAACCTTAGAAGTATCATTATCCTCATTTTCTTCATAGCGAATAGGGTATCCCTCCCTATATTCAAACTCTTACTTATCGCTCCCTTTCTTCTTCCCTTGCTTTTGGCTTAGCAGTACTTGTTTTGCCGAATTATTCAGCAGAAAGATCTTGGCGGATAGGTTATTACGCTCCAAAAATGATTAATGTCTTGTCTTGGTCTATTCAATTGTTAAGGTTCAAATATTGTTTAAATTTCTTTTAAAATAGAAAGAGGACAAAACTCCCCTCACTTTATAAAGGAAAATTTGCCCTCTTTGGTAACCAGAAACTATATTTCTTCTATAAATTTCTTTAGTTTTTCTAAAATCTTATCTCGCCTTTTTATTAAAGCAGGATGTGATATATTTTGAGTCTTTGCTACTGCACGAAGTGTTTCATCATTGAAATATAATCTTTCAATTATTTCTCGTTCATCATTATTTAACTTTGACATTGCATTTCTTAGTGCTTCAATCATCATTTGTGTAGCTACAACTTTTTCAACATCAACATTTTTATCTTCTAGATTATCTACAAAATTCCCATCGTGATTTAGAGACGAAAAAAAGAGCAAGTGGTTTTTTCTGTCCACCTGCTCTAAATACTTTTCATGTTCTCTTTCCCGCCAGTAGACTTTGTAAATATCCTCACTGACTTTGACCTTTTGTCCGCCTACATATAGATAATATTCTTTTTTCATTTTGAAGTCCTCCGTTTCTTTTGACTGACTGTTTTTCAGGCAAAAAAAAGGAGGACTTCTACACTTAGGCATACGAAGTCCTCTAAAACAGAAAATTAAAAGTATTTTACTAACTGCACTTGATTGTTTCAGTTTGCATATGAAACAATAATCTGCTATAAAGATTATAAAAAAGAGGAATGTTTTGTTTCTTTGGTATTTCTAACATTAGATGTTTAGATTCTTTCATATTTGTTTCCTCCATTTTATCAATAATCTAAATAGTCAGTATTTTTATCTTCTTTATACATAATTGATTTTTATTCATTTTTTTTAGTTTCTATTCTATCAAATAGTTTGATAATCTCAGAATCAGAAAATCCTAAGACATATAGTTTTTCAAACAATATTTTTGTTAGCCTGTTCAAATGCTGATTTCTTAACTCAATTATTTTCTTCTCACTTTCAATAACAAAATATCCTTTACTTCCACGACTAACAATTAGTCCCTGTTTCTCAAGAACTTTTAAAGCTTTTTGAACTGTTGCAGGATTACATCCCTCCCTCTGTACTAAAGCCCTTATAGGTGGCATCTGTTGTCCCGGAACATAATCGCCTCTTAAAATAGACACTCTTAACGCTGAAGCAATTTGCAAATATAGATATACATTCATTTATTTTTATTTTTTCTTCCTCGTACGAATTTCCAATAAGCAGAATACGGAATAACCGTAGTAAACAGAAGATAATATTTATTAGCAAACATATCGGGGATTCCTTTTGCATTGAAATGAATAGGAATTTTCTCTGGGAGAAATATGCAAATAATAAATATTACAAACATCATTCCTATCAGCACTAATACATCTTTCAAAAATCTTTTTTTCATGGCAAATCTCCTTTCTATTTGTCAATAGCTTTCTATTTTCCTAAAATTTATCTAACCACCTTATAACTTCTACAAATGTATCCCTATTAATTGAATAATAGATATAATTTTTATATCTACTGTCGGTAATTAATTTACTCTTTTTTAATAAAGATAGATGATAAGATATAGTTGCTTTTTCTAATTTAAAATGACTTGCTATTTCTCCAGCAGTTAAATTTTTATTAGAAATAATTAATAAAATATCCATTCTAATGGGATTTGATAGGGAATCAAATATTCTAACTAAATCTATCATCTTTTATTCCTGAAATATTGCAAATAAACTTAATATTGAAATAAACACCATTATATCTTTTAAAAATTTTTTTCATAGAACATCTCCTCCTTAAACTAAAAATTTAATCTACAAGTTTTTATATAAACGCCACCCGCAATAACGAGCAAAATAAGTGCTACTACCAATAATGTAGGTACTATAGAAAGATGCAAAAACCAATGAAAAAGAATTGGTATAACTAATGCAGCCATTCCAATAATTGCAGATACAATAACAGGCATACTCTGTTTTACTATCATCATCTCACTTTCCCATTCAAAGTTGGGAAATTTTTTATTCAAAGAAATTCCAATCACTGTTATAAAAACGGAATAACAAATAGGAACAATTATTAAGCTGATGGTTTGAATAATGTCCATATCAAGCTTTAGCAAAAATATAAACACAGAAACAATATATCCAATTAAATGAAGCGTAAGATTTACTGCAATCTTAGAATTTAAAATCGTTTTTACCCTAATAGGAGAACTTTGCAAAATCCAAACATTTTTACCTTCTAAAGATATGGAAAATGCTGCCGGACAACTAAGTAAAAACATTGAAGCAATACACATCGGAGCAAAATTTGAAAGATATTCATTAACATTTTCGATTCCCGAATATTCCCCTATTTGTTGTAAAGAATTAAAAAGAAGAAATATGCTGAAAACACATAAAAGTATTACACCAAGACCTGCATTCAATACTGCCATATATGAATTTAGAAACAGTCCCATTTCTTTTTTATATAGGGCAAAAAATACTGATTTTCTATTATTCGAATTTTTGTTGTCAGAATATCTTGTTGTTGTTTTAGCAAGAGTATTAAGTAACCCATACTTCAATGAAACCACTTTGGCAAATATATAAAAAAATACTATTGAAAGAACAATAAATAATCCTACTCCAATGTAAATTGGAAAATTATAGTATTCCATAAATAGCTTAGATAACGGGTACAATCCGGTAATTTGCTTAGAAAGCATAATCGCAATACTATTTTCATTACCTGATTTCATAGCTGACACTGCAATATATCCAATTATCCCTATCATTGCAAATGAAAAAATTAAAGCAATAACATTTTTTCTCTTAAAGAAAGATGAAGCAACAACAATAATGATTCCCATACATGCTGCTATACACATAGGTATCAACGGAACAAAAATTATGGAAGTAAAATACAATATAATCTGTAATGCATTTAAACTTCCGTTTAACACCCAAACAATTCCCCCCGGAAGCATAAACATCAATCCTATTAAAAAATTCAATAAATACATAAACATAAACTTGCTGCTTATAATATCCGAACTTTTTACAGGCAATGACAAAAGATTTTCCATATCACGACTGCCAAATAAAATCCCATTCGAATAAAATATTGTCAAAAATAATATTGCAAAGCTTGATACCGATACCATATATGCCGGTATCAACTTCTGCTGTCCCAGTTGTACCAATGTTTTGGCTGTTATGATATTATAAACAAAGAAAAATATAGCAAGAGTTATTATTCCAAAACTTGCAATAACAATCGAACTTTGTTTTTTATTTCCCGGCTCTTTCATTTCGTTGATCGGAAAGAAATTTATCAATTGTGCTCTAATTAGTATCCAAATTTTGCTCATTATCCTGCACCTCCATGAAAAAAGTTTCCAAAGATTTATTGCCTTTGACTTCTTCTGTATTTCCGCTCGCAATTAACTTTCCATTTTTTATAATTGCAATTTTATTACATAATTTTTCTGCAACATCCAATACATGTGTTGAAAAGAAAATAGCTCCTCCATCTGATACGCATTCGTGCATTATTTTCTTTAGTAGAAAAGTTGCTTTCGGATCAAGTCCAACAAAAGGTTCATCTAAAATTAGTAACTTTGGAGAATGCACCAGTGCAGAAATAATCGCCGTTCTTTGCTTCATGCCATGTGAATACGAAGATATCATTCCCGAAAGATGTTTCGTCATTTCAAACAAATCGCCGTATCTCTGAATTCTTTCTCTGCGTATTTCAGTAGAAACTTCAAATAAATCAGCAATAAAATTGATGTACTGAAATCCTGTCAGATGTTCATATAAATCCGGATTATCCGGAATGTATGCCATTATTTTCTTACAAATAACAGGCTCTTCTTTAATAGAATGCCCGTCAATCGTTATACTTCCATTCTCAAAATCATGAATTCCAACTACCGCTTTTATCGTTGTAGTTTTTCCGGCTCCATTTGCACCAATGAATCCATAAATATCTCCAGACTGTACTGAAATGGATAAGTTTTCAACAGCCTTTTTGTTCCCATAGAATTTACTAAAATTCTTTATCTCTAACATAATTTCCACCTCCATTGACAATTTGTCAGTTATTCCTTGAAATAAAACCGATAACTTGTGTATCAGTAGCTATCGGCAAATTATTCTCCTTGCAAACATTCTATTCTTTTTTAATTACTAAAGAGCTTTTTCGTATTTAAGCTTTGTTCAAGCATTATCTTAAATGCATTTAAGTAGTTATCAACAGGTTCTTCCTTTAAATATCTTATACTTATGTTATTTGAAACAAAAACATAAGCTGTCATAAGCAACTCTGCTGTTTCTAATGGATATTTTACAGAAAAAACTCTTTCCATTATTCCTTGATTTATAATCTTTTCAAAATATATTGTCAGTTTTTCAACAAGCTTGTGGGATAACTTATCTATCATATATTGATTTTCTTTAAGGTCAATTGTTTTTTGTAGCACTGTACCCTCTGCTGAAATATTTTCTGAAGATATAATTGTAACATCTATAAATGATCTGATTTTTTCTATGGCAGTTTTATCTTCATCATAAGCAATAATATAAATATCTTTCAGTAGTCTATCTGAATATTGTTCTACAAGACAATATAAGATATCCTCTTTATTCTTAAAGTGATAATATAACAACCCTCTTGATATATTTACTTTATCAACTATATCCTGAGTTGTTGTATTAGTATATCCTTTCTCCATAAAGAGTATCATTGCAGCATCCATAATCTCTGCACGTCGTATTTCAGGTTCTTTTACATCTCTCATTTTATACCTCCTATTTAAAGGATATCACGCAACTGACATTTTGTCAATTGCGTTTTCTCATTTCTCTTGAATTTTATGGTATAATATATTTACAATTTTAGAAAAATGCTTAATGCTTGCTTGACTTTTGTAGACCAACTAAGAAAGTCAATAGTTATTTTTAAAAATTTTTTAAAAAATTTTCAAGTCACAAAGCTTAAAAATGTGCATAGCAAATAAACCTCATATATTTTCATTTTTTGAGGCAACACTTTTAATAATTTATGCGACTAACTTACTTTTTTCTCGAATTAGTTTTTGATGTTCTTCTGGTGTTCTTAACTCAAATGATTTTTGGTTTCTGAGGACAGCAAAAATAATTTGAACCATCTTTCGCATAATTGCACACATTACAACTTTGTATGGTTTTTCAGCTATTTTCTTTTCGAAATAAGCTCGCATAACAGGATTTAAATACTCTCTGTTGCGATTCGGATACACATTAGATTTAGCCAGCATATGGAGAATTGAACGAACATGAGGCGAACCTCTTTTAGAGATTTTATTGTTTTTCCTATTGTATGTTCCACTTTGGGATACTCCTGGATCCAAGCCAAAGAAGGCAACTAATTCTTTCGGTTTCGAGAAATTGGATATATCTCCAAGCTCTGATAAAACAACACATGCTGTATATTCTCCAACTCCTGGAATACTTTGTAAAAGCACTATTTCTTTATGAAACTTTTCATCTAAAAGAGATAGTCTTTTGATTTCATCATCGATTGCTTTCAAAGCTTCCTGTAAACTGAAAATAACCCTCACAGTTGTTTGAATAAGTACTGCTGAACTAAGGCTTACTATACAAACTTCAATAGATTTTTCAGCAGCTTTCAATAGTTTTTCATATTTTACTTCGGCATAGGAGCTGCTTTTATGTGAATTTTCTTTTATCAGTTGAATAATATCTTGCTTATTTTCAGGAGATAATACTTCCTGTATAGTAGAATATTTTTCAAGCAAAGACAAAGGTGTTTTCCCTTGCAAATCCGTAAATACTTTCTTGAAATCTGGAAAGGAAATATCTAAAAAAGCGATTAATCGGTTGATGTGTTCCACAATTTCATCCGTCAATTCTTTATGCTGTCTGCAAAGCTTTTTGATACTGTTAACGGTATCTGAGTGTGTAATTGTTTCGTTGTAATTCTTAATACGATATAGCAACGCTATATTATATGCATCTGTTTTATCTGATTTAATTTTTCGGATATTGATATTTTTCAATGCTCCACTTTGAATCGGATTAATTACAATGACTTCGTAATTATGCTTACGGAAAAAATTAGCTAAAATTTGATGATAGTGTGCAGTAGCTTCCATGATAATTACTGCTCTGTCTTCGTACTCATCTTCTACCTTTTCAAGTACATAGATGAGCGACTTCATACCATTAATATCATTAGAAATTTTAAGTCTTTTGATGATGTCATTATTGGGTGATAGAATACAGATATCACTAAAAGCCTTACTCACATCAATTCCTACAACAATTTTTTCTGACATAATATACCTCCTATAATTTGGGATGCCCTGTTAATCCAAAACCACAACAGGCTCACGAGTTATACAGGTAATCAATAAATGAACCTAACCAACCGAAAAGATGAAAGGCAATGGAATGAGGGTGGAGTCTACCAAATGAGTAATTCCTAAATTGGAAACCCAGCAAGCACATAAAACAATCCCATTTCATCCCTAATATCTATAATTTTATCATAGATGATTAGGTTCATTTTTAAGAACTATGCTTAAAGCTGTTCTTATACTATTAGTATATGAGCAAGCACAGTAAGTGAGTACCCACTTACGAAAAATTAATGGAGCAGAACCTTTATGGACTGCTTCTTTTTTTATCAATTTTACCTTGTTAGGGAGAGCCCTAAGACCCCAATATTTTATGATAAGGAGATATACTATGGATAATAGAAAAAGAAATAATCAACTAAAAATATATTTAACAGATGAAGAAAAGGAAGTTTTTGAAAAGAAAATGAAACTTGCTAATTGCAAAACTATGTCCCATTTTCTTAGAAAGTGCGTATTAGAAAAAGAAATTTATGTAGTAGATTTAGAACCATTTAGAAACCTACAATGGTTACTTTCGAATGCAACAAATAATATAAACCAGATTGCAAAAGCTACTAATACAACTGGTGTTATTTACAAAAATGAAATTGAATCTATGAATAATCAGATAGAAAAATTATCAAGGGAAATATGGCAGATCCATTCCCTACTTCTTAATAAATCAAAAGAAAGTTCTGGTGATTAGTATGGCAATTACAAAAATACATCCTATAAAATCAACTCTAAATTTGGCAATAGATTACATTACTAAGAGTGAAAAAACTGATGAAAAAATTTTAGTATCTTCATTTAAATGTCACCCAGCTACTGCCCATATTCAATTTATGAAAACACGAGAAGACAATGATACTAAAGGTACAGTTTTGGCTAGACATTTAATCCAATCTTTTCTACCAGGAGAGGTTGATCCTATAAAAGCTCATGAAATAGGAATGGAATTATGCAAGAAAATTTTAAAAGAAGATTATGAATTTGTTCTTGCAACTCATTTAGATAAAGGGCATATCCACAACCATATAATCTTTAATAATGTTAATTACAAGACGGGTAAATGCTATCAATCTAACAAAAAAACTTACCATAAAATCAGGTATCAAAGTGACGAATTATGTAAAGAAAATAAGCTTTCAGTCATTGATGAATATTATGAAGCTTACAAAAGAAAATATAAAACTGCTGGTAAATCTTGGTACGAATATGACCAAAACAAGAAAGGAAATTCTTGGAAGTCTAAACTACAATTTGATATAGATAGAATGATTAATAAGTCTAAATCGTGGGAAGAGTTTTTAGAAAATATTAGGTCTCTTGATTATGAAATTAAGTTTGGTAAACACATTGCTTTTCGTCATAAAGATAAGCAAAGATTTACAAGATCAAAGACTATCGGAGAAGATTATACTGAGGAAAGAATCAAAGAAAGAATAGATTTAGCTATTAAAAACAAAGCTAATCCTATTAAAAAGCGTGTAGGAAACGTCATTGATATATCTACTAATAAAAAAGCTCAATCCTCAAAAGGTTATGAAGTCTGGGCAAGAAAACATAATATCAAAACGATGGCTGATTCAATAATTAAACTTAGAGAACAAGGAATTAATTCAATCACTCAACTAGATGATCTAATCAAAAAATCTGCTGAAGATAGACAAGATTTGTTAGATAAAATAAAGAAAATTGAAAGTGAAATGAAGAGTTTATCCCAAGATATGGAAAATATAAATACTATAAATAAGTATCGTGAAATATATAAATACCACAAGAAAAATCCTGAAGATACACAATTTGCAGATGAGTATTATAGTGAGCTTTCCGTCTATAAAATAGCCGCTAAAGAAATATTAGAAAGATATAAAAAGCTACCCAACACAAAAGAAATACTATCAAACCTAGATAAATTGCAAGAAAAAAAGAACACCCTTATGCAAGAGTATTCTTTGAATAAAGAACAATTTTCTGACCTTGTTCAGTATAGGAAAAACTATGAAAATTATTATAGAAAGGAGGTGGAGAGATAAAAAGCTATAAGCGGATAAACTTATAGCTTTTTAAACTATTTATAAATTTTTAAATCTAAACTTATTATCTCACTTAAACAGATCCTACTAGATGACCTACAAACATTGATATAGGAAGTAATAAGATTAAAAGTAGATTCAATATTATAAACAACTTATCCTTTTCCTTTACCCCAAATATTAAACCTATTAGTCCAATAATTGGGCAGACAAACATTAAAGTGAGCCTAGTTGGTCTAAGACTTGTATAGCTTTCAAATATTTCTACTGTAAGTAGGTAAGAAATAACAAATATTACAAGTCCAAGTAGAAATATCTTCTTGCTTAATTTCTATTTAATAAATACTCCTCTTTCTTTGAAATTATTCTGTTCTAATCAAATCAATTGTTGGTCTGTCTAAAATTCTCTTTAGTGAAAAATTATAGATTAGTAAGTTGATTGCGTATACCACAATAGAAAATCCAAAAAATAATTTATAGTCATAATATCTTATTAATATATTAAGACTTAAATTAGGAGCTATACGAGATATTACGAGCATGACTCCTAATGTGGTTATTCCCGCAACAATAAATGATTTTATTTGCTCTTCTATAAACTCTTTTCGATAAATATTCTTTAACTCATCTACGTCCACACCGCATGAATAAAGGCTGCCAATTTCCTTCTTTCTACTCATAAGACTTAAATTAATGGATGAATAACCATTTGTCACATTGAGAATAAAAATAATGAAAGCCATCGCAAATGCGACTTTCTTTAAAGATTCTAGATCACTTTTTCGATTCATTTCAATATCTGCTTTTGTGTTAATATCGTACTTTTCATTTGGCATTATCGATTCTCTTATCTTATTATCCAAATAATCCTTTACATTTCTCATCTCCGAGTCTTTTACATTCATATTTAATACATACGGAGCATTAATAAGTTCTTCATCTTTTGACTCATCCATAAGTTGGAAGAAGGTATCGAAATCTGTGTAGATTTTTACATGAAATGGTAAAGTTATTGAATCATAGTTTCCTAAATCATCTATAGTTTTAGAAATTTTTATACTTTTTCGAAAATTTTCCCCTATCTGGAAGTTTATATCTTTCGGATTATTAAAATATGGTATTTTATTTGCTTTAGCTACTGGAGTGTTTGGGTCTTCTTGTACCATATTATAAAGAATAAAATCACCCTTACTTGCTCCCAATTTACTAAAGTCTTCATCTTCTAAAGCTATAAGCATCCCATTCAACTGGCTTGAATGACTCTTTTTCAAATAATACTCTAACTTTTGATCTAGAGACATGTTAATAGCTTCTTTGGACAATTCTAAATCATTATCTACCTGAATATAACTTTCTTTTGAAACATAGGACTTATTATTTGGAATTTCTCGCTGAATTTCTTTAAAGACTTTAGGAACTTTCTTATTTTCACTATAATAATTAGCTATTACATTGTACCCTGCATCATAGTAAGAAAAATCTCTGTTATATTTAGTCACTGTAATAATAATGACTAAAACAGAAATAGTAATGACACCAATAGCAGAAATATAACGCTGTGATTTAATACTATCAAGATTGTTTAATTTTAATTCTTTCCATAAATTCCTAGATCTTTTTTTCTTAAAGCTATCAAAGTCTAAATTTCCCTTTATACCTTCCATAATAGATATTTTTGAAACTTTCTTTGCTGGTTGAATAATAGAAAATACTACTACTAAAAGAGCTACTGTAACAATCGCTAGGCTAAGTAAAGGACTGAAATAACTAGATACCAAGTTTTCGACCCCTTGATCAATCTCAAGATGCCTAAACAATTTTAAGATAAGACAGTATCCAAAGATATGACCAATTAATATAGGTAGAACAGATAGGAAAATACCTTCTTTTAATAGTAACAAGTATATCTGAAAATCCGTAGTGCCTATAGACTTATATACAGAAAGTTCCTTGATTTTCCTAAAAGCCCACACCTTGAATATATTTTTTACAAAAAATACAAATAGTAATATAGCCCCTATTACAGAAAGAATGGTTCCTAATTCAGTTAAAATATTATGGGGAAAGTCATACTCAACACCGTAATAATCTATTAAATTAGAATTGAAAGTTAAGGGAACATCTCTACCTAATTTTTTATTGATTTCATTTTGTAGATTTACTTTGTTATCATAAGCCTTTTCAAAAGAATTAAACTTTAAAACTACTTTGCCTGGATCCTCTTCATTTTTCAGTGCTAAAGCATAATTAACTCTACTGTATTTATTATAGACATCTTCATAAATTCCAACCAGCTCAAAGTCTTTGCTAAAACTAAGATTGTAAGACTCCTTATCAGTAAAAGTACTTATGGCATCTATCTCTTTACCCTCTATTAGTCTATGCCCAAAATCAAGCTGTATTTTATCTCCTAATTTTAGCTTATTTTTTTCGACTAGACTTTTCGATAATACTATTTCTCCATCACTTTTAGCAAAGTGTCCTTCAAGTAAATCTGAATGCTCTCTCATTTTATTTATATCATTATCTTGATAATTTACGGCAATCAAATCATTCTTGTACTTTGCCGATTCAGGATTTATGGACATTTCACCTACAAATTCTATATTATTAATATCTTTTATTTTTTCAATATCATTACTTGTTAAGTTCCCTTCAAGTTCTGCATCATAAAAATTTACGGTCATGAAACTTTCATCATTATATTTAACAATTGTATAACCATAATAAAAAACCACAGTAAAAAACAAACTTACAATAAATAAGGAAATAAAAATAGGAAAATTCTTCTTATTCATTTCTTTCATCTCCTACAATTTTTCCATCGACTATTGTAATAATACGATTTGCCTGTAAGGCTATTTCTTCGTCATGGGTGATTAGGATAATCGTCTGTTTCATGGTTCTATTGAAGTATTTAAAGATTACTATAATTTCCTTAGAATTTTTCCTATCCAAATTACCTGTCGGTTCATCTGCCAATATTATAGATGGATTATAGATAAGACTTCTCGCTATGGCAACTCTCTGCTGCTGACCTCCTGAAAGTTCACTTGGAAAAGAGTCAAGTTTACTTTCTATACCCAGTTTTTTTACTATATCTGAAAATTCATCTTGATTTATTTTTCTTTTATCTAGTTTTAGTGGAAGTTCTATATTATGACGAACTGTTAGGTTGGGAATTAAATTATAAAATTGATAAATTAGTCCAACTTTTCTTCTTCTAAAGTGGGCTAATTCTTTTGAGGAATACTTTGAGATGTCGTTACCATCTATATAAACCTTACCATCATCTGGACTATCTACTCCTCCTATAATATGTAGGAGGGTTGATTTACCAGACCCACTTGGTCCAACAATGGCGACAAATTCACCTCTTTCAATTTCAAGGTTAACACCGTCTAAGGCAATGACCTTAGAATTACCCTCGCCGTATTCTTTTCTTAAATTTTCTACTTTTAATATTTCCATACTTTCCTCCTTAATTTAAGGTAAGTATATAAAAGTAAAGTGATTTTTAGGTGACATTGTAGAATTTAATTTCAAATCTTGCACCCTCTTTAATATTTGAAACAGAAATTTCTCCGTTGTTTTTTTCGACAATTGTCCTCGCCATAGCAAGACCAATTCCAAAACCATTTGAGTCTGGAGTTTTATAAAAGCGTTTAAAGATTTTTTTCATATTCTCTTTTTCTATTCCTCCGCCATTGTCTTCAATGATTAAGCTTGTATAGAGGGGATTTTTGTATGATGAAACCACGATTTTATCACAAGTCGGTCTATTATCAGCATTTTTCACAATATTAATTAGAGCTTCTGCTAGCCAATAAAAATCTCCATAAATACTATTTTCCTTTAAACTTTGTGCTACTTCTACATTAGTAGATCTCCTTAAATCTAAACTATCTAAAGCATAATCCACTAATTCATCTAAACGAATTTGTTCTTTTTTCATTAAATCTTTGTTTGCATCAAGGCTTGATAGTTTGAGCAAAATATCTGATAGGGAGTTTAATCTTAAGAGTTGTCTTTTTAATTTCTCTATATCATCATTATCTGAAAAATCCATCTCCAAATTTTCTATGGAAAAAAGCATAGATGTTATAGGAGTTTTAATTTGATGAGCGATGTCTTCCAGGTATTCTATTTGCTTTTCGCTATTTTTACTACTTGTCTCTTTGGCTTCCACTATTTCTATAAAAAGTTTGTAAATCTTATCTTCTAATATTGAAAAATCATCTTGCTTCATAGGAATTTTGTAGTCTCGATTTTTCATTTTTTCTATCAGATCTATAAGTTCATTTATTCTATTTTTCTTTCTTTTTTCTAAAAAATAATACAGAAGTAAAAGACTTATTATCCAAAATATATATATCATTTAATTCATCCTATATCCAATTCCTCTAACAGTAGAAATTACTTCTCTATCAAGTTTTTCTCTGATTCTCTTAATAGTTGATGTGAGAGTATTGTCATTTACAAACTTATCCCTATCTTCCCAGAACATTTCCAACAGTTGACCTCTAGTATAGACTCGGTGAGGATTTTTAATAAATAAGACTAGGATTTCATATTCTAGCGAAGTTAAATCCACCAGATTTCCCTTAAAATAAACTTTTGAATCATTTAAATCTATTTTGATATCCTTGTAAGTAATGTTTTTGTCTTGACTTAGAGGTATTGTCCTTAAAACCGCATCAATTCTTGCCCTTAATATTGCAAGGGAAAATGGTTTAGTTAAATAGTCGTCTGCTCCTTGATCTAGAGATTCAATTATAAAATCTTCATCATTTTTTACAGTTGTTACAATAACTCTTATGTCCTTATCTTTTAATCTTTCTATCAAATGTTGACCGTCTTTATCTGGTAGATTTATGTCTAATAGTGCCACATCCATGTCTACATTCATCTTATAGGTCGACTCGTAAAAAGATGATGCAAGCTCTACTTCATAACCATTATTAACTAAATACTTTTCCATTTGTAAAGCAATTTCTTTGTTATCCTCTATAATTAAAACACTCTTCATTCTAACCCTCTCATGTATCAACTTTGAAATCTATTAAATTAATTTGTTCTGTATCATTTATCTATAAGCAAATTAAAGCTACTAACAAATAATTAAATATAAAATATAAAATTCTAAATTATAATAAAAATATCATTAACGAATCTGATTAATGTAAATTATTAAGGTAATTAATATATAATCTTACAGCTTATAAAAAAATTTTTTAACTTTATTTTTCTAAAGCTTCCTTATAGATTAAAATTTTATGTTTAAATGAGTCTATTCCACCTTCCATGTGATTTATTATTTCTTTTTTTATAGCTACTTCACCAGGATAACCTTGATTTTTCACCCATCCATGTACTCCATCAGAATCCATTACTAACACACAGTCTGACATTGCATTAGTTACAATTGTTGCACTATGAGTTGCAATTATAACTTGTCTATCATTTTTAGTTTTCCTTAGCTGCTGAACAAGATTTTTATAAATATATCTACTATCCAAATTATCCTCTGGTTGGTCAATAACAATCGGTCTGAAATCATTGTTATATTTCCCATATCCTAATATAAAGTCTAACATTGCTACGACTTTTTGACCTAATGATAAGTTTTTTATATCTTTATAAATCTCTTGAAGATTTTTATTGTCTTCCCTACTATTAATATTAAATAGGATAGTGTATTCTTCAAGTTTTCTAAAGTAGTTTTTAAAATATCCAATCCATGTATCTATATTTTTATCGTCAGTTGCATATATTAATAAATCCGATATTAACGCCTTAGCAATATCAGCATTAATAATTGTTTTATTGGAATCTATTACTTTAAAACTACTTTCTTCTGTAAATTCTAAAAACTCTTTGGGATTTATCCAAGAAGAATCTTTATTTATTGATGATTTCAAAAAATTAATCAATCCTTTTTTATCTATTATATAAAATATAAATCCCTCTAAATTTTCTCTCTTAATATTATATCTATTAATAATACTTGAAAATTTACTTTTATAAATTTCTTCTATGGGGTACTCAAGCACTAAATCATTTTGAATATAATCGATTTTTAATGTTCCTTTTTGAGTTTCATTAAAAGGATCTAGTACCTTTTTTACATCTTCTCTTCTACTTTTTAAAATACTTTCTATATCTCTTAGAAATTTAGATAAACCTGATTTAGCTTTAATTTTTATTTTATTTTCAAATGGTTCTAACTCTTTATTTTTAAACATCAAATCATAAATAAACCTGTTAATTTCATCTCCACTTGCATATCTAACAAGATCATTAACAGAATACCTATTATCATAAAGTTCTGATAGGATTTTTGTTTTATTACGTACTTTTTCGATATTACTAATATCCATCTCTTTAACATTACTACAAGTTATCTTATATAAGTTCAAATACTTTTTAAGCATGTATTTTTTAATTCTGTCTCTATTAAAATAATATCTTCTTCCATATTGATAAGGTCGTTCCTCTTCAAATCGGCTTAAAATATTATCATCATCTTCTTTATAAGGACTTATAAATTCAACAATATACTCATCTCTATCACATTGAAATAATAAATATACATTCCCATGCTTACAAATAAAATCTAAAAGATTCTCATCATGAACACTTTGTGTCATTACAAAATCAATTGTTTCAAGAACAGTACTCTTGCCAGTTCCTCTTCCCCCTATCAAGCAATTTAAAGAATCTGAGAATTTTACAGTAAAATCTCCATCTTTCTTTTTATTAGATAGAAAACCAGATTCTTCAAACATTACATATAAGCCTTCTATATAAACTTTATTTTTATTCATGTTCTCATAACTTACAGAAATATCAAAATCAATTAAAGCTTCTTTTAACATTTGAAAGTTAATATCACTTCCCTTAATCCAAAAAAAATTATTGTCTAATGTATCAATTGAATGTGAGTCATTGTCAATTAAAAAATTTACATCCTCTCTATAATTTTTCATGAAGTTTTTTGCACCTTTGATTTGATTCTTGTTTTTTAAACCAACAATTCTAGTGTTTTCACTGGAAAATAATTTCTTTTTATATGCCCCACTTAAAAACTTATCTTTATTTATATTAGATGAGTATATATGAGCTATATAAGTTATCGCTCCTAAACTCGAAAAAAAATCCATAACTTCTAAACTAGTAACATACACACCGTCTTTTTCAGAAATCAATTTTTCATCTAGCCACTTAATTACTTCCTCTTCATTATTCTTATCGTCATCTAATATTGCTACTACATGAAGCTTGTCAGCACATGATATTTCTATTCCTCGAAATAATATTGTTTCAACATTATATTTAGCTTTTAACTTTTTTAGATGATGTATACATATTTTTAATTTGTCTATCCCCTCAAATGTATTATGATCTGTGACAACTGCTATCTCATATTGATTTATTAGTAATTCATTAGCTAACAATAAAAAAGCATATATTTCTTTTTTGCTTTCAAAAATATCAAAATCTCTACCAAACTTTACATCTCTTTTCCCATTTATGAGAGGGATAATACTTTTTTCATAAATTATATCTTCTAATTCTTTTTCACTTATTTTTTTATATCCATCTGTACCTAAATTCTCCATTAATTTATAATCATGAGAAGCTGGTGTGTGAATATGAAATATTGACTTCCTAGGAAATCCAAAATTATCTCTAGTGTTTTTTATATGCTTATATGCTTTTATAACTTCACCGTAAGTTCTTGTATCTTCAGCCATACTCCTCCTTAACAATTCCTAATACTTAACAATAATTCTTATATAAAATAATCACTCTGATCTTCTGCTACCATTTAAAATCAATAGAATTTTCCAAATAATGTTGATTAAATCACCCTTGTTTAAATCCATAGCAACCAACTCCTGCTGATGAAAATAATGAAATATAGGTAAGAGTATTATTTATCATTTATCTTAACTCCATTTTTATATTCAATAATATCTCCAATATCACATTGAAAATACTCACAAATCTTTCCTAATGTTTCCAAACTTACGTTTTCGTCTCTTCCCATTTTTGCTATTGTCTTGGGTGTTGTTGCTATTGCACATTGTAAGTCTGTTTTTTTCATATTTTTATCTATTAATAACTTCCATAATTTATTATATGAAAATCCCATATCATTCTCCAATTCTATATTTTACCTTTCTAAATGTATAGATTAACTACCTAATTATAGCATATAACGCAGATTCCTTTCAATCGTATGATTTACCGCGTTAATCTAAGCAAAAAAATAAAGGCAGTCCGAAGACTGCCGATATTTATCTCTCTGCTCCTTTGCTATGGTCTTTCTTAGTTGACTTAGTTTTGTCATCTGTCTTAAAGCTTTTTATTTGCCCTAATATTGACTTTTTATCCTTATCTTGACTCTTTACTTGTTCTTTTGCTTTTAAGAGCTTAGAAGATAAAATACGGACATTCTTATGTCCCTTCCCGTTGTTATCAATACTTGTTTTTACTTGTCCAAAGATTTTAACAAAATCTCCTTGTTTTAGGTTCTCTATATCTTTTGTCTTATCTCCATATGCTGAACAATTTGTATATACCTTATTCCCATCGTCATCTTTTGAGACAATTGAAAAGTTACTTACTTTGAACTTTTCTCCATTAGCATTTTCTCTTTCAAGATTTTCTACTTTGCCTGCTATATTACCCACGAGATTTATAAAATCATCTTTTTCTTCAATATCACTAACATTTTCAACAATCTTACCTTGCTCTTTCATATCATCAATCATATAGTCAAAGTCATCACTTAGTAGACCTGTTGTGTCATTGTTCATATATAAAACATAGACTTCTTCAAGTGCCTTTTCATCAGTAACACCTTTTTCTATACTCACAAGTGCTTTTATAAAATCCTTATAGTTATCATTCATCATTTCTTCTAAGTTTTCTCTAATATCTTTCTATTCCATAATTTCCTCCTTGTACTAAATAAGGAGAGCCTTTCGCACTCCTTTAACGTTCTTCTCCTTTTTCACTTTTTTCTTGATTTTTATCTTTTTCTTCTTCAGATTTGAATTTTGAAATTTGTCCCAATATTGATGGTTTCTCTTCCCTTGCGTGAAGATTATCCTCTACATCATAAGTTGATTCAAAGTGATCACTATCTTTAAAATCATTGTCATACCTATCTGGTATTCCATCATTATCAAGATCTTTTGACAGTGGATCATAGAAATTTCCGTCATTATCTATTTCTAAGCCTAGAGCTTGTTTTAAATCTTCTTCATCTACTGATACCAGATCATCAAAACTTGACATCTTTATGGCTTCAGTCATATCTTTAAGAGCTTGTGAATTAGATACATGTTCTTCTACAAAAGATTCTGTTCTAATAGCAACATTATCTACATACTGAGTCCATGTTTTTTCTTCCAAATTTACCTCATATTGAATCGAGTGCTTACCATCAGGTGTTTCTGTATAGGCTAGTCCTATATGGCTTAAATCAGGGTATAATTTGTCAAAGTCTTCATATCTATTAGATTCTGAAAACTCATAGTTAGAGTAATCAACTATCGCCCTCTTTAAATCTTCTAATAGTGGTGATTGGTTTTCTAGTTCTTCTACTTCTCCCATATCTAAAAGTTTATTAATCTCAGCTAGCCTTAGCGTCTTATCCCTTAACTCATCAGCTTTTTCAAATGGTTTGGTCAATTCTACTTTGGCATTTTCTAAAGATTCTTTATAGTTTTCAAGGTTTTGATTTAGTCTTTCAAGCCTTGCAGGCATTTTTTCAATGGCATTATCAAGTCTTGTTATATTGCCATCAGTAGAGTTTGAAAACTCTCCGAAGTATTCTGCTTTTCCTAGGAGTTTAAATGTATGAGTATTAGTCATGAAGTTATATGAAACTTGTAAGTCTAAATTTCTATATTTACCAATAACCTTGCTATCATTTATCTTTACTTTTTTTATTTCTTCTAATAGCTTCTCTCCAACTTCTTTCTTATCTAAAATTTTATTTGCACCAAGACTTATTGAAGTAAATTTGCTATCTCCTTCTCCTAATTTCTCAACATTTGCAATATCTTCTTTAACTGCTTGTATTTCCATTTCAGTTTTTAAAATACTTTGAGGATAAATTTTATTTACCTTATCTTCAAGCTTGTATTTATTAGACTTGTAGTTTGCTTCCAGCATTTTTAGTTTTGTAACTTCGTTATCTAAATCCATTTTTTCTTTTATTAAAGGATTACCAGTAGCCAAAGCCTTAATCTCTGAATAAGATAGACTTGCTTCATCAACATCTTCTGCAACTCTTACTGGAGTTTTTGAAGTCATAATTTGAGAAATGAATTTTTGCTTATTCTCTATCGTCTGCCACAAATAAGAATCAAAGGTATTTTCTGTTACATATCTAAAGATATTTACCTTGTCATTTTCATTACCTTGACGAACAATTCTACCACTTCTTTGCTCTAGGTCAGACGGTCTCCACGGAACGTCTAAATCATGTAAGGCTATTAGTTTATTCTGTACATTTGTACCTGCTCCCATTTTTTGAGTAGAGCCTAATAATACTCTTACTTCTCCCCTTCTAACCTTAGAGAACAATTCATCTTTTTGTTTGTCTGTATCTGCTTCGTGAATAAAGGCTATTTCTTCTTTAGGTATTCCCATATTCACTAGCTTATTTCTAATATCATCATAGATATTAAATTCTCCATCTCCTTTTGGTGTAGACATATCTGAAAACACTAATTGTGTCGATGAATTTTCTTTTGTCTTATCCCAGATCGAAAAGATATTTTTAACACATACATTTACCTTTGAATTAGGATCATCGGGAAGTAGTGGATTTATTAATCTTTGGTCAAGGGCAAGTTTTTTACCATCATTTGTAATCTTTAGCATATTATCTTCTGTTGGCTCTACTTGGTTATTTCTAACCGCGTCAGCTCTTTCTGAAATAGCTTCTAATATTTCTTTTTGTTCCTCAGTAGGTTTTGTTTTAATAACTTCGAAGTTTGCTTCTGGTACTGGCAAATTTAACATATCTGAAGTCTTTATATCTGCAACTTCTTTAAACATTGACATCAGTTCTGGCAAGTTATAAAACTTTGAAAATCTTGTCTTTTGCCTATATCCAGTGCCTTCTGGAGATAATTCAAAGGTATTTTCTGTTTCTCCAAAAGTAGAAGCCCAGGCATCAAAGTGTTCTAATCCTCTTGCCTTTAAATCGTCATATTGAAGGTATCTTTGCATGGTATAAAGCTCTGTCATTGAATTTGATATCGGTGTACCAGTAGCAAATACAACTCCCTTGCCATCTGTCATTTCATCCATATACCTACATTTCATATACATATCTGAAGACTTAAAGGCTTCACTCTGACCGATACCTGCAACATTTCTCATCTTGGTATGCAAGAATAAGTTTTTGTAATTATGAGCCTCGTCTATAAATAACTTATCTACTCCTAGCTCTTCAAAAGTTATTACATCATCTTTTTTAAAGTCGTCATTTAGTTTTTCAAGTCTTACCAAGAGTTTCTTCTTTGTCTTTTCTAGTTGTTTTACTGTGAAATTTTCTCCTCTATTTCTTTTGTTCTCATCAATAAAGGAAACTATATCATCTATTTGGTCTTGTATATGTCTTACCTGGTATTCCTTAGACATTGGTATTTTTTCAAATTGAGAGTGTCCTATGATGACCGCATCATATTCTCCCGTTGCAATCCTACCAATAAATCTTTTTCTATTTTTGGGTTGAAAGTCTTTTTTATCGGCCACCATAATATTTGCTGACGGATATAATTGCATAAACGCTCTACCAATTTGAGTGGTTAGATGGTTAGGAACTACAAATAATGACTTACTTGCAAGTCCTAACTTTTTAGATTCCATAGCAGAAGCTACCATTTCAAAAGTTTTTCCTGCTCCTACTACATGGGCAAGCAGTGTATTTCCGCCATAAAGCGTTCTTGCTATGGCATTTTTCTGATGTTCTCTAAGTCTGATTTCAGTATTCATTCCATCAAAAGTTAAGTTAGAACCATCAAATTCTCTATTTCTAATTGAATTGAATTTTTCATTATAAATCTTCTCTAGCCTATATCTTCTATCAGGATCTTCAAATATCCAATTCTTAAATTCTTCTTTTATCAGTTCTTGCTTTTGACTTGCTAGCATAGTTTCTTTTTTGTTTAATACAGAAGTCTTAGACCCATCATCATTTATTATTTGGTCAAATACTTTTGTATCTTTTAGATTAAGAGCATTTTCAATCAGCTTATAGGCATTTACTCTACTTGTACCATAAGTCATGTTAGCAAGGTCATTAGTCGAGTCAACACTTTTACCCTCAATATTCCATTCACTTGAGTGTGGCGAGAACCTAACATTTATATTCCACCTATCATAACCTGGTGTTTTTAAAAGGTTAAAAGTAAAGTCTTCTATATCTTTTTGAGGTATCCAGGTTGCTCCTAACCTTACATTTATATCAGAAGCAGTAAGTTCTTCAGGCATAACTTCTTGTAATTTTTCTCTTTGATATTTGAGTTTGCCTAACTCGTTTAATAGTGTATCTTTCTTTTCAGAAGGTGCTAAATCTATTACATTTTCAGTTTCTCCGATATATGAATTGAGGTAGCCAATCTTTTCTCTGATATTACCACTTAAATATTCATCAGCCGATACATATGAAAAATGAAATGGATCGTCATTGTTAAAGTTTTCAAAGGGCATTCTGTTATTTATTAGGTCTGTATCCTTAATATCTAAAAATATCTCGCCCTCAAGCTCACCAATTAAGGTGTTCCTATCTTTACTTGTGATAGATTCCATATATTCAAAATCTACATATCCTTTTTGTGAAACTGATAAGACTAAAGCTTCAAGGGAAGTGTCTACATGATCTACTACCTTTGCCTTTGTTATTGTTCTTTTTGAGAATATATCACTCTTAGCTTTGAAATTATCCTCATCATCAAGTATTTCTATTGATGATACCAAAGGAAAGTTTGAGTCTTCCTTTAAGGCTCTAGTGTTTGATAAGGAGTTAATAAAGCCATGTTTCTTTGAAAAGTTATCATAGACTTCATTTAACTTTGCTTGTGATTCTTTTATTTCCTCGTCAGAAAAATCGTCCTTTTGTTTTTCTATTACATCTTTTAAGGCATTCATAACATCAAGATAATCTTTTATCTTTTCTTTGTTTTTATCTGATATATTCTGCTTAATTAAGACTGAGTTTTCTCTTAGGTAGACCTCTTCATCAATAATGGTGTAGGAAAAGTTCTTAACATCATCTGTCGCTGGTAGACTTAATTCTTCATCTTCCAATAGTTCGACCTCTTCATATTTTGAATTTGAAGATATTTCCTTACTTGCAAGATCCATTAAATCCTTTAGATTTTCGTCTTCTTTTTCATCACAAGTAATTGTATTTCCAAATCTTCCAGAAACTTCTTTCATATCCCCTAATACCATTTGAGGATTATCTACAAAATATTTGTTGTAAGTCAAACCCTTTTTATCAGTTGCTAGGTGTATCCAATCATCATCTCTTTCTATAACTGAATCTCTCTTCTTTAAGAAAATAATATCTGAAGTAACTTCTGTACCAGCAAGTCCTTTAAATGTTGTATTAGGAAGCCTCATAGCTCCTAAAAACTCACATCTTGCATTAATATATTTTCTAACAGATTCATCTTTTTTATCCATAGTTCCAGATGATGTTATGAAGGCAATAATTCCTCCATTCCTAACCTTATCTATTGACTTTGCAAAAAAATAATCGTGAATCAGAAAGTTATTTCTGTTATATTCACGATCGTTAACTTTAAAATCTCCAAAGGGAACATTTCCTATTACCAAGTCAAAGAAATTATTTGAGAAATTTGTTTCTTCAAAGCCTTTAATCTGAATATTAGCTTCAGGATAAAGTTCTCTTGCTATTCTTCCGCTTAGGCTGTCTTTTTCTACTCCATAAACTTTAGACGCTTTCATTTCACTTGGCATATTACCAATGAAATTACCGACTCCTGCAGATGGTTCAAGGATATTTCCAGTCTTAAATCCCATATCTGTTAGAGTCTTATATATTCCATCCATTACCTCTCTAGGTGTATAAAACGATGTTAAGGTAGACTCTTTAGCATTCAAATACTCTTCATGTGTTAAATTTTCTTTTAAAATGTTTCTTGCTTCAAGCCATTGTCCTCCCTTTTCTTCATCAAATACATCGGCAAGACCTCCCCAACCTAGATAATCAGCAAGATAGGCTTGTTCATATTCTCTTGGACTCCTATTTTCATTTTCAAGTCTTTTTAGCATTTTAATAGCTTTGATATTTTTATCTAGCTTTTCTGATGGTGTAAGGTATTCTGAGTAGATATGATTTTTCAAGTCATAATTTCTAGCAAAACTTAGCCTTTCCTTATTAGGTTCATAGCCTAGATTCTTTAAATCTTCTTTTCCCCTCAATAAGTTTTCGGCAGCTTCCCTAGGCACATTGTATCTATCCATCATTTGGTCAATTTCTGGATTGTAGTTATCAATAAAGCTTTCTTGTTCTACTTGTCTTTCGATTTGTTTTTCATGCTCAGATAATTTGTGTATCTCATAGTTTCCACTATCTAAAAGGTCGTCAATCTTTCTACTTTCTTCAAATGTTTCACCTTTATATAAGGGGATTTCTTCTCCATTAACTTCTACCTTAGTTCCTGTTTCAATTAAGTTAATTCCATCAAAGGTATTCTCATCTTCTAAAATAAATTCCTTACCAACCTTTACTGCTAGTTTTTCTGATGTTTGACTTAGATTTTCAAAGATTTCTTCAAGGTATGAATCGTTTCTATATGGAATTACTTCCGAACCCCTAATCATACCTCCCATATATTCCATATTATCTCTAATGGTTACAGTTTTAAGTCCTCCACTTAGTTCATCAAAATCTGTAATAGTAAAGTCCTTATCTTTATATCTAACCTGATCGCCTATCTTAAATTTAAGCTCTATATTTTCCTTAACTTCTTCTTGTGAAGATTTTTCCTCACTTAGTGCAACTTGTTCTTCTAAATATGAAAATTCACGCTCATTTACTTCTTCACCATCACCAAGGTCAATCCTATAGTGTTCGACAACTTCTCCGTCTACATAGTGGTCAAAATAGAATTTGAAATATCCTATATAATCATCTGTCATTTCTCCAAATTCATTTTCTCCAAGTGTTTGATTATGGTCTTTAACATCAATATCTTTTTGTCTTAGGACATTAATTAATTCTTTGGTTACTATCTGCCCACTATAATCGGGAACTAATTCGTGGTTTTCATTAAATTCTACAATCCAGTAGTCTTTTCTTTTTTCAATATTGTTGCCATCAAAAAAAGAAGCTTCATCAGCTTCCTTTTCTTGGCTTATTTCATTTTCTAAGCTTCCACGTATTCCTTGATTGCCATTCTCTTCACTGTTGCCATCAAGTTGTTCATCTGTCCTTGGTATTCCTCTGGATTCTCTCTCATCATCTTCTCTGTCAATCCTTGTGCTCTCATCATCTTGACTTTCTCTCTCTTGATAAAGTCCACTGCCTGATCTTGAATTTCCTTCAGATGGTTCAAAAGTGTTTTCTCCTCGTACATTTCCTGAAGTTTCTTCCAGTTCTCCATGTCCTCGCTCCCTACTAGGTAAGACAGTCTTAGGACTGCGTAAGTCGGATTCGGAAATCTCTCCATAAATTCCAGATCCTTCTCCATCATATCCAAGGCTTTCTCTTCGATCTTCATCGCTATTTCCTCTGTCGCTTCCATCTGTGAAAACTCGTCCATCTCTACTTCTTGACCTATCATCTCGTCTATATAAATCATCTTGACCTCCTCTATCTTCGTTTATATTTTCTATATCTTTATTATAGTCGGCAGCGTCCCTTTCTGTCAGCAGCCTAGCACGATCTATTTCCTTAGATTTTTCTATTGTGCTATCTATAATATCTTCACTAACCCTTGATATTACAAGACCTATCTGCTCTAAAGAAATTGTATTAATCCTAGAAAAATTATTTTTTAAATTTTCCATATCCATAGGGTAGACTGTATTAAACCTATTAGCTACTGCATAGGATATTGAGTCCCTCATAAACTTTTCAAAGCTAAGTCTATCCTCTATATCTATTCTCAAATCAGCAAGAGCCAAGTTAATGTATTCATCTCCATAAATTCGGCTTAAAGAAAATATATTTTCATTAAGTGAATCACTAGCCTCAAATGAAGAATTATTTATTATTTCTTTTAAAGCCTCGTTATGGTTTTCGTGATCAAACTGCCATAAGCTAACCTCATTAATATTCCTATCCATTGATGTCGTCTGACTAATATCAAAGATGTATGAAACTCTTTGATTTATATCACTTCCAACTAAAATTGGAATACCCTTCTCTCCTCTCATAACAACTCGACCAAAATATTTCTTCCACATATCAAAAGTCGCACAAGCTCTAGCTTCAGGTTCTTTGTTATATATACTTAGTTGGCTAGAAAAATCATATTTCTGATTATTGCCTATAACTTTTAAGAGCTTTAAATATTCTTTTTCATCTTGTAAAACCTCATACTTTATTGCTTCTTGTATATTCTTAAAATCATTTACTTGCATTTCCTACCTCCATTCTATGAATTTCTTTTATAATAGCCATTAAAATATCAACCACAATAGAATTACCGGCCTGCTTATATAGCTTGCTTGAAGTACAATTTTTTCTTCTTGGATGTACTCCTTCTAGTTTATCTATATCACAGTCATCAAAGCCCATGAGCCTTAGACATTCTCTTTCTGTTAAATACCTATATTGACCATTTCCAATATCTATTATTCCAGAATTGGGTACTCTCATCTGTTTTGTAGAAATAGTATAAGAAAAATCTTTAATCACTTTTAGTCGCCCTCTAAAACTATTATCTATGCCTTTATTTAAAAATTTCAGCATATAAGGTTGGGTCATTGTATAAAATTCACTTACATTCTTTTCTAAAAATTCACTTAGTGGTCTTGTTTCTTTCCTCTCCAATTTTTCAAAAGAAAAGTTATTCGCTCCAAGACATGAAACAACAAATATTCTCTCCCTTTTTTGAGGTATCCCAAAGTCCATTGCATTTAAGATTTCATACTTACTCTCATATCCAAGGTTTTCTAGCTCTTTTAGATAAATAAAAAAAGAGTCCCTCATATTTCTATCAAGGACTCCCTTTACATTTTCCCAAATTATCCATTTAGGTTTTTCTTTCATTTCTTTAATTATTCTAATTGTTTCAAATAGTAAGCTTGATCTAGTTCCTGAATTTTTTACTCCTCCTTGTTTTTTTCCTATTCTTGAAAAGTCTTGGCAAGGACTTCCATGCATAACTAAGTCTATCTTCTCATTAGGTACTTTATATCCTACAACTGATTTTGGCTTGTAGTCTTCTCCATAGAGTGCGTTATATGATTTAACACAAGCCTTATCTATTTCTACATAATCAACTACTTCATAAGGTATCTTTAAATTAATAAAAGCCTTTCTAATAGCACCTATGCCACCGAAAAGCTCTAATATTTTTACCTTATTCATTTAGATTATTCTTGTACCTATCTACAAGCTCCCTTATACTATCTTCTATTTCTCTTAAAAAGTCTTCTTTATCAACTTCACCAGAACTAATCTTTGCAAGTTTCATTTCCCATTCAGATGTTGTTTCAGCCGACTTAAACTTATCCTCTACAATCGATACAAGTCTATTGCCTTTTTCTGTTACAAGTAAATTTTTCTTATCTCTTCTTATGAGGTCCTTATGGATAAGATTTTCAATAATTCCTGCTCTTGTAGCTGGCGTTCCTAAGCCTTTTCTCTCCACTTCTATATCTTTATCCAAGGATTCTACTCCTGCATTCTCCATAGCCTTTAAAAGTGTATCTTCGTTATAATGACTTGGAGCTTTAGTGAATTTCTCAGATATATTTTTAGAAGTTAGCTTAATTTTATCTCCAGTCTTTACATCTGGTAATTCATTTTCTTGTCTTTCCTTCCCATAAGGCTTTAAATACTTGGCATAACCTTCATAGATTATAGTCTTGCCACTTGCATTGAAGTTAAACTTGTCATATTCATATCTGATTTTTCTACTAGATTCCTTTAAGTTATCCGAACATGAAGCAAGTAATTTATTCTTAATCAGATTGTAGACTTTGCTTTCTTTATCAGATAAATCTTTAGCTTTTCCAATGCCAGATATAGTAGGAATAATTGCATAGTGGTCTGTAACCTTAGATGAATTAAAAATAGACTTAAAGTTTGATTAATTGATTTTAAAATCTTCTTCAAGTCCTTCTAATAATTCTTTCATAGTAGTAACCATATCATCGGTTAAATACCTGCTATCCGTTCTTGGATATGTGATTAGCTTTTTTTCATACAAGCCTTGTGCCAGGTTTAAAGTGTCATTCGCCGAATATCCAAAATATTTATTTGCTTCTCTTTGTAAGGTAGTAAGATCATAAGGCTTATCTGGTTTTGTGCTTATTTCTTTATCTTCTACCTCTGTAATAACTATTTCATCTTCTAGTAGATTTAATAGTTGTTCCGCAACCTCAATTTTATCAATTCTATCTGATACAAGTTTCAATCCTTTATAAGATAGGTCAACTGTATAATATTTTTGCTTCTTAAATAGGTTTATTTCACTATCCCTTTTAGCTATTAAATATAGGGTTGGTGTTTGTACTCTACCAACTGAATATGTTTCCTTGTAAATGCAAGAATAAAGCCTACTTAAATTCATTCCAACTAGCCAATCGGAGGTGGCTCTTGCACTTGCTGATCTATATAAGTCTTCAAAGTTTTCTCCGTCTTTAAGATTTCTAAATCCATCTTCAATAGCTTTGTTTTCCATTGAAGATATCCAAAGTCTTTGAATCTTCTTCTTACATTTAGCTTGATTATATACAAGCCTAAAGATAAGTTCTCCTTCTCGTCCAGCATCACAAGCATTTATAACTGTGTCGATATTCTTATCGTTTAAAAGTTTCTTTAAAACTCCATATTGTTTTTTAGTGTTTTTAGATACTTCATAAATATATTCTTCTGGAATTATAGGTAGAGTGTCTATTGACCATTTTTTCCATTTTTCGTCGTGTATTTCTGGACTTGCCATTTGAATTAAATGACCGACACACCATGAAACAATGTATCCATTCCCCTCATAATATCCGTTTTTTCTTGTTCTTGCTCCAATTACTTTTGCAATTGTAACTGCTACACTTGGTTTTTCTGCTATTACTAATTTCATTCATACCTCCATAAATAAAAAAAAGAGCGAAAGATTTCTCTCTCGCTCAAAGTTTTTCTCCCGAATATTATATTATTTTTGGGAGAATTCTACTTATTAATTTCTTTTTCTAGTTCTTTAAGAACTTTTATAATCTCTTCAAAGTTTGGATAGTCTCCATATATCATTTCTGACATAGCCTTATAATCTTTCTCTATTTCAGAAAATCGGTACTCTCTTGGGACTAATCTTAATCTTCCATTTAGTGCTTCTTCATACCTTGCCCACTTTCTAGGGTAGAATTTCATTTTAAATTCAGTCACTTTTTTTAATAAATCCTTATCCTCTAAGGCTTTGTTTTTATAATCTGAATTTGCTATTTTATATAAGTCATAAAAGTGTCTTGCATACCTATGTGGCATAGGAGAAGATTCTGGTCTATTCGCTTCATGATGAAGTATAGTTGCCTTTTCCCAAAAAGTTCTCTCTGCTGATACTGTTCTTATATTAGTTTTTTCTTTAAATACGTTTGGATAGGCTTCTCCAATTATTGGTAATATTTCAACATCAATTGCAGGTGTCCATGCTGCAAGGCTTCCTATTTCAAGTCTTATATTTTGTGTCAAATAATTAGATTCAAAAATTTTAGGATATTTACAAAGAATTGTTTGTGGATCTATTGTATCTATAGAAAATTCAAAATCAAAATCCTTTAAATCTTCTTCTAAAACTTTTAAAAATTCATCTCTTAAAAAAAGTTCTGTCTTTTCATTAACTGTTTTGTTGAATTTATCTTGCTTGGTATTTGACCTTTCAATCCATGGTTCTTTTTCTTCATATCCTAATACTCGCCAGTCTAAGATTAGATCTATATCTTCTGAAAATCTTTCTATAAGCCCAAAGCATTTTGAAAGTGATGTTCCTCCTTTAAAGGTAAAATATTCCTTCCATTTGTTTTCATTAAATAGATAATCTAAGATAAAAGTAACCCAATAGTCTTTTTCAATGACTGCTTCAGATATATTTTTCTTTCTTGCAGTATTGACTATTAAAACTCTTAAATCGTCTTTGTTTCCTATATAAAACTTATTCATTTTTAACCTCAGAAATTTCTCTTATTACTTCATATATCCATGATGGAACTGATTTTGACTCATTCATTAAGCCTTTTCTTTCTTTTTCAGTTAAGTTTTCTCTTATCTTTTGTATAACTTCGTTGGTTATATTTTCTTTACCTAAAGACTTAATTGCTTGAATAACTGTTGCAGTCTTTAGGGACATATTGGCAATTTCTCCAGGATTTACTTTTTTAAACTCTAAAACCGTATCTCCAATTTTATATTCTTTATATCTTCCACTAGATATATATTTATAGTGAGTTGGAACTTGTGTTGAAAGTCCTAATAAGTTTAAGGCTGTGCTATTATATGGTGCAATATTCCAATTGTATTTTCTTGCTATGGCAAGTGCTAACTCGTGAATTGATATTGCTTCGTACTCTCCAATTAATTCACTATATCTTGGATTGTAATAAAAGCCATCAATGACACGCTTAATTTTATCTTCATCTGCTAATCTTTTTAATATCTGTCTAACCGTAGCATTAGATGCAATATCTAAAAAGTCATTTGCAAAAAATACTTTATGTGAGTCAAAACTATTTATTTTATCTGATATTATTTCCATATATGAACTCATTACAATTCTCCTTTGTCACGTATATTGTATCATATCCGTGACAAAAGTTCAATTGTACTTAAATTTAATATCCTTATAATAGTTCATCATCTTCATCTAGAGATTTTTCATGGCTTTCTTCATTGTCAGATTCATCTTCTGACTCACTAACATAATCCTCATCATCTTCTTCAAAGTCTTCCAACATTCTATCTTCCTTAGCTTTGACTACCTTAAAATAATATCCTGCTCCTACTACTCCTCCAATTACAAGTGCAACAATTAGAAATGAACCTATTCCACTTTTCTTTTCTTCTTTTACTGGAGCAGTCTTAGGTTCTTCTTTTTTCACTTCTTCTTTCTTAGGCTCTTCAACCTTTATAGTATTTTTATCTTCTGACTCAATCATGTTAAGTAGGTCTTGCTCTCCTACTTCTGTCAATAGCCTTACATTATCTTGATTTGATGAGTGATCCACTATTAGGTGCATAGTTTTTCCACTTTTAGTTTGAAATGTTAAAAATTGTCTTACATCTACTGGATTTTCTTTATCTTTTTCTGTGTCTCCACTTGGTGTAATATCTTTTCCATTCCTATCTACATTTTCAATTACTGAACCTCTTGCCTTATTTTCCTGTGTTGCTAGACTATTTACTGCCTTTGTATTACCACCTTTTACAAGTGGGGTTTTCTTTGGAGGATTATTTGAAGGCTTATTTGCTTCACTTGTATTTCCTGGTATTCTTGGAACATCTTGATAAGGAATTTCTTCTTTTGATGGTGTAAAAACATCATCTTTCAACATTTTTTCAAATTCTTCTTTTTGCGGTTCATATATTGACTCACTTTGATTCTCTATTTGTCCTTCATTTGTCATCGCAAATGTAGTTGCTGGTACTGTAAATGTAAAAAGGAGTAACGCTATGGCTACTCCTCGTTTAATACTCTTATTCATTTTTCTATCCTTTCTTATTTTACATTTTTAAATACATAGACTGCTTTTCTAGCATTGTCCCATTCTATTGTTTGGTTTTTACCATCTTTAATATCTCCATGACTTGCTCCAAAAGCTTTGGCAATGTTTGAAATTGAAGCATGAATTCTTCCATTTATAATTACTGGCTTAACATCTGAATTGTAGACCTTTCCATCTGAATCTTTCATAACACCAGTATCAATATTTAGTCTTAATGTCTTTTTTGCTAAGATATTATTCTCTTTATTTGAGAAAATGGCTTCACGAGTAGAGTTGTCATACTCAACATTAAAACCTAGAGTATAGGCAATATATCTTACTGGAATCATAGTTCTTCCTTGGTCTACATAAGTTTTTACATCCATATAGACTGTTGTCTTACCATCTTTATTGATAATGTTATAAAAGTTTTTGTCTACTTGAAAAACTGCAAATTCTTTTTCATCTTTAACTTGTTTTTTACCTTGTTGTTCCTCTTGCTTTTTCATCTTGTTAAGATCAAATTGATTTAGAATGTTCTTGTCATCAGCTTTCAAAATTTCGTCCCACTTCTTATCTTGAGATTTCTTATCTTCTTTCTTCTCTTTGTTTTCTTTTTGGAGTTTTAGAAGTTCATCTAATTTTTTAGATAATTCTTGATTTAGATTTTTATCTTTTTCATCTTTAGTTTGTTTTTCAAGTTCTTCTTTTGCTTTTTTATTTGCTTCCTCGATTAACTTCTTGGCTTCTTCAATTTTCTTATCTAAATCTTCTTTTAGCTTTTTAATTTCTTCTTCAGAAGCTTTTTGTTTTTCTTCTAGTTTTTTAATTTTCTCTTCTAATTCTTTTTTTGTATTTTCAGAAGATTCTTTTAAACTATCAATAGCCTTTTGAAGCTCTTCAATTTTCTTGCAACATTCTGACTTAGAATTTTCTGTTTCTTTCTTTTTAGACTCTAAGTCTTTTATCTTAGTATCTTTTTCATCAAGAGCTTTTTCCAAACCCTTAATTTTATTATCTTTATCCTCAATTTCTTTAGTCTTTTTTGCAAGTTCTCCTTCTAAAGACTCAAGATTTTCTTGCATTTCTTTGATTTTATTTTCGTTTTTATCTGTCTTTTCTTTCTCAGCTTCTAACTCCCATTTTGTAGATGAATAATCTTCTTTTAGTTTTGCATTTTCATCTTGTAATCTTTTTAATTCATCTTTAAGCTGAGTAATTTCTGCTATTAGTTCATCATTATTGGAGTTTTTAAGATCCTCAATTTCTTTATTCAATTGAGCAATCTTATTGTCTTTATCTCTAATTTCTTCTTCTAGCCTAGCTTTTTCTTGTTTTAGTTTCTCTCCATTATCTTTGCAAGATTCTAACTTTTCCTTTAACTCATCTATCTTTGATTGATCTTCTTGTTTCTTATAATTTAAGTCTTTGATCTGATTTTCTAAGTCCTTAATGTTTTTAGTTAAATCATCAATCTTATTGTCCTTTTCATCAATATCTTGTCCTGTCAAATCAGTTTGAGTATCAATGGAATATTTATTTGGATTGTATATAGTCATCTTTCCTTGATACATATCATTGTTATAATCAAATTCAAGTTCTACACTATCTACGTTCTTATCAAAGACAAACTCTCCATTTTCAAACCTTAATCCATTAGGAATAGATTTGAATCCTTGATTTCCGTTGAAACCAAAATGATTTTCGTAAAATGGATTTTGTTTTGGTCTATATTCAACATCTTGATTATGGAATACTCCTTTACTGTTAATGTTTGGATTGCCTAAAACTTTTACAGTGTGCAGTTTATTTCTTGAAAAAGCATACTGTTCAATTGTCTTCACAGACCTCGGTATAGTTATTTCTTGGAGGTTATTTCTTTCAAAAGCATTATGTTCAATATTTACCAAAGTATCAGGTAAAGTCACTTCTCTAAGTCCACAATTGAAAAATGCTAAACCACCAAGATAAGTTAGACTATTTGATAGTTTTACCTCGTCTATACTTGCATCGTAAAAGGCAGCATAACCTAAATGCTTAACAGAATCAGGAATAATTACTTTATCCCAATGTTTGCCACGTCCAAATTCTCTTTTATATCTAAGTTCATCGTTTGAATGACTTAAAGAATAATTTCCATTTATAGATTTCGTTCCTTCAGGAAATACTAGAACATTTGTCTTTTCTTTCTTTTCTAAGCCCTTATCACTAAAGGCTATTATATTTCCCTCAGAGGAATACATAAAATCATCTTCCGTCCAAGTAACATCAGACTTTGCAAATGCACTTGTATGCACAGTTGATGTCAAAATTAATAAAAGAGCCATAAAAAAGGCTCTTAGTCTGTTCGTATTAAATTTCTTCATTATGAATGTTCTCCTTTTCTTTTAATTTTTCTTCTCTTTTTCTATCATTCATTGATTTTCTCCATTAATTCTTCCAAGCTGATATTGTTCCTCCTAAGAGTTACAATTATTTCTTCATTTTCAACTTGTATTTCTTCATCGCAAATTTCCTTGTATTTTGTATTTAGATTTTTTAATTTCTCTTCTATTTTTTTCTTTTTGTTTCTAATACTTATAAGCTTCCTGTTCACATAATATCTCCCTTCTATCTTGGTCTTCCAAAACCATAAAAGTGTGATTTCCAATATTTTGAATTTATTGATGTGTATTGAATTGGATCTCCTGCGTGAATCATCATTCCGTTACCTGCGTATATTCCTACGTGAGATATTGGAGTTCCACTGTTATATGTTGAGTGGAAAAATATAATATCTCCAGGTTGAGCTTCACTTGGACTTACTGGATTACAATAGTCTTTGTATATTCTCCATGCAGTTGTTCTTGGCATACTCTTTACACCAGACTTTGTAAATGACCAACATACAAATCCTGAGCAGTCAAAGTTAGATGGTCCACTTGCTCCAAACACATATCTTTTGCCTATATGTTTTTCTGCTTCATTAAAAAGAGCCTTTGCAGTAGCTGAATCAAAAGCAAGACCAGGATTTCCAAAGTTTGGATTATCTACTATTTCTCCTAAGTCCCCATTACCTGATCCAAAAACATCTCCCATATTCCCCTTAGCTTCAAGAAGAGCTTCATAATGAACTACATTGTCTGGATAATCTTTAAATATTTCTCTAACAACTTCATCCATTTCTTTTTTCTTTAAAGTTACAATTAACTTTTTATATTCGTATTCTTCTTTTTCATAGCTAGTATAGGGATTACCACGACTATCATATCTAGTTCTTGCTACTGTTCTTGTTCTAATTTCGATTTCTTCCTTAAAATCAAGCTTATACATTTTATCGAAAAGCTCTTTTAAAATTCCTTTTACTTCAGATGCTGATTTTACTTCACCACATCTTGAAGTTATATAGGATAAAAGTTCATGGGTATTATGACCAATTTCTCCTTCTTTGTTTATGATATATTCATCATATCCAGGATGACTTGTTTTTACACTTTCGATTTGTGATTGTAGGTCATACTCCATTGATGAAAATTCTTGATTAACTTCACTTAGAACTGTATCTTGTGATAGGTATGTTGTTGTCATTACTGAATTTACTGAGTTGCTTAGTCCACTCATACCAACACTTTCACCACCAATCATGATTGATAGCATAAGACCTAGTCCTATTACTAGAAATAAAACCATCTTACTTTTTCTTACGATTAGTTCTTTAGAAGCCTTACCTAAACTTAAAATAGCTTTTTTAACTCTATCTACAAGTCTTGTTTCGTGCTTTTTAGCTATCATGCTTTTCATTTGTTTTCTTTGGTAAAACTTCTTAAATCTATTTTTCTTTATATAGGCATCTGACCTTTTTAAATCTTCCAAGCCACTTTTAAACTCCAACTTGCTTTTTCTCTTTCTTATTTTCTTATCAAGTTTAGATAGCTTTTTTAAGGACTTTTTCTTTTTATCTAGCTTATACTTCCTTATTCCATGCTGGAGTTTAGAGCTTACATTAGCGGCCTTTTCTCCAGATTCTACACCAGTATTATCAGATCCTGAACTTAGATAATCTCTCACTAACTCCGAAGACTTAGCTCCAGATAATAAAACACCAGAAGATAGACTTCCTTTAGTTTTGTTTTTTAGGATATTATCCTTTAGCTTACTTTTAGACTTTTCAAGCTCTCCAATTTTTTTATCGGAGATAAAATCTTTAACATCTTGTGATTTCTTAGAATCTTTCGGTGTAGCTTTCTTAGCTTCTTTTTTTAAGTTATCAATTTTCTTTCGAGTGAATTTATCACTTTCATAATTTTTTCTCTTGTAGTAAGTCTTCTTCTTGTTAACTTTCTTTTGTTCTGAAGGTTTAAGGCTCGTTTCCTTTTCATCTTTTATAAATTCAGGATTATTGTCTTTATTCTCAGGATTATCAAAAGTCTTATCTGTATCAACTTCGCTTAGCTTATTTTCTTTATCTATCTCTTTAGAAATTTTTTCCTTATCTCTAAACTTCTTTTCTTGATAAAGCTTCTGCTTTTGTTTTTTATCGATATTAGTATTAGTCTCGTTCTTACTTACTTCATTTTTAACAAGCTTATCTTTTCTATATATCCTCTTACTATTCTTTGCTTCAATAGGTTTATCTTCACTTGTGTGGATTCGCTTAGACTCTTTCTCGTTGATTTTGTCTTGGAATTTATCCTTACTATGGATAAGTTTATCCTCATAATTTTTAAGAACTTGTCTTTTACTTGATGCCTTCTTATTGCTTATTGGTTGAGCATTAGCTGAAATATCATCTGTTGTTAGTTTATTAGAATTAATATTTCTACTGTTTTCACTATCAAAATTTACTTTTTTAAAGTCTACATCTAAGTCTTCATCAAGTTTAAAGCTTTCATCTGTCCTTATTTCAAGATTGGCTTGTTTTGTTTCTTCAGCCTTAGCTTTATTATCTAAAACTTCTTTTTTAATTCTTTCCTTGTTTTTAGACTTCTGAAAATCTTTTAGTTTATCTTGTTTTTGATCTTTAGCTAATACATTCTCATGGATTAATTTAGATTCTTTTTCTGAAATTTTATCTCCGAACCTATCCTTAGTCTTAATAATCTTATTGGTATAATCATCTGAATGAACAAGTTTACTATCCATATTTTTTTCAGGAGCGTCCCTATTTCGTATAATTTTCTTTTGAAAATCTTTTTTTAGTTTTTTATCCATATCACACCTACTTAGCTTCTTCTGGTTTAGTTGTCATTAGCTTATATAGCATAGTGTCTTTAGGGAATTTATCTATAAAGGGAACAATAGTATTTCCAAAGAATAATAGTCCCTCACCTGCGTTTGAATTAGTAATATAGTTTAACTGATAAGGCGATATTTTTAATTTCTTAGCAAGAATATCCCTATCTCCAGATGCTTGATTTAACATTAGAACAAAGTCTGTATTATCAAAGATATTTTCAATTTCCTGACTTGTTAAAAGATCTTTTACGTTTTGAGTTATACCTGTTGGAATACCGCCCCATTTTCTAAATCTTTTCCAGATTTCTACTGAATATGAAGCAGTTTGTGGGTCTTTTAATAAAAGGTGGAACTCATCTATATAGTATCTTGTAGACTTGCTTCCTCTATTTAGGGAAACCTTGTTCCAAACTTGGTCTTGAATTACAAGCATACCTATTTTTTTAAGTTGTGTTCCTAGCTCTTTTATATCAAAGCAAAGCAGTTGCCTATTTAGGTCAACATTTGACCTATTATTAAATACATTAAGACTTCCCTTAACATAAATTTCCATTTCTGTTGCGAGCTTCCTACCAACTCCCTCTTCTTGAGATAGAAGCATATCGTATAAATCTCCTAATATAGGCATATTTTCTGGTTTGGGGTCTTCAAAATACTTTTGATATATCTTTGGTAAGCACCTATCTATAACAGATTTTTCTGCAGCAGTAAGACCAGATCCTCCTACTACAAGTTCAAGCATAGACATTATGAAGTTTGCCTTATCCTTTAAAGGTGCGTCCCCATCTCCATAGTTCATATTTATATCTAGTGGATTTAGGTAGTCCTTTGACTTTGCCGAAACTTTAATAACTTCTCCATTAAATTGTTTTACAAGGTTTGAATACTCGCCCTCAGGATCACAAATAATTACATCATCGTCTGTTACAAGAATTGCATTTGCCATCTCTCTCTTTGCCGAGAAAGATTTACCAGAACCTGGTGTTCCTAATATTAGTCCGTTAGGGTTCTTTAGTTTCTTCCTATCTGCCATAATCAAATTTTGACTAAGGGCATTTAAGCCATAATACAAAGAATTTGCCGAATCAATAAATAGCTCTTCTGTTGTAAAAGGCATAAATACTGCCGTTGATGATGAAGTTAAAAATCTTTTTATTTCGACTTGATTAACTCCTAAAGGTAAGGCAGAAACAAGTCCTTGCTCTTGTTGGTGAGATAATCTTTTCACTTGACAATTATGTCTATTTGCAATTGATGAAATTTGAGCAATGGTGTTTTCTAGTTTTTGATTAGTCCTAGCAAAATTCATCATTACTATGGTAACTACAAAGAGCCTTTCATCTCTATTTTGTAAGTCAGATAACATGGACTTAACATCAGCCCCAAAAGTATTTATATCTGAAGGAATAATATCCATATCATATCCAGCACGAACTGCTTTCTTTTGTTCTTCAATTTTCATTCTATCCAGGTCTGTATTTTTTCTCTTAATGAGTTTAATGGCTTCTGCTTGTTCAACTACATCTATATGAAAAGCTACATAAATATTGTCATCAATATCTAAAAACTCAGATAACATTCTGTCTGATAACTCACTTGCAAGTATTTGAAAATGGCTTACTGCTCCAATATATTTACCAAATTTAAAATTATTTACTGGTGCAAAATTAAAGATATTGGGAGTTATATGTGACTTTGTAGACTCTTTCTTCTTCAAATCTTTATATGAAAAATAAAAGTTTTTGTCTGGATTTAACATATCGTGAACAAGTCTTAGCCTTTCTTCACCATCAAGGCTTTCTGCTCTTACTCCCATAGATTTAAAGTTAGATAAAATATCTACTTCAAGTCTATTTAACTTTGCTCTTGCTTGCTCTAGGTTATCGGCTTCTGTTGTAAAGGTTATATACTTCATCTTTTTAAGTCCGTTATTGCCCTTTGCAAGTTGAAGCTTTAACATCTCCCTAAACTCTTTTCTTACATCGTCATAGAAGTCTCCCTTATCAGCAATTTTAATTGCATCTTGTAGGTCTTTATTTCTTCCTAATTGATTTACATACGAAAGTTCAATGTGGACACTTGGATCAAAAGAATTTAAAAAGTTGGCAAATTGGTTAAAGATTAAATTTCTATCTTCTTCCAATGCCAACTGGTAATTTATATCTTGAAATGAAATTGTCCTTGAATAATTTTTTTCATCTAACTGGCAAATGCCCTCTGGTAACATTCTTATATAGGGAATTGTATCTTCAACAGTAAATCTCTTTTTCTCTTTCTTTAAAAGTACACTTAGAAGACTATTTGTTGGATCTTTCTTTGTTTTTAGCCTTCTTACTTCCTTTCGGTCTTTTTTTAATTGTTTTTCCCTTAGATTTAAGTCGCTGATTTGCTTTTTTCTTTGCTTCAAGGTATGCCTCCTTTCTTATTCTCTTAGTTGGTTGATAAAACTTATGAAGATAGAAAAATTTAAAATATTTTTCAAAAGTTAAGGTATCTTTTTCATATAAGGTTATAAAAAAGATTGGCAGGGTTACTATTAGCATTACAATGATAGAAACATCATTAGGTAGATATTTCTTCATAAATAAATAGGTTGGTATACCAATTAGTCCTGCCACAGAAAAACCTATAAGTTGTCTTTTGGTTAAGTTAAAGGCAACCTTTGTTTTAATCTTGTCCAAATCTTTTGGTATTGGTACATATGCCATTTTAATCTCCCTCTACTTCTTCTTTGGAAAGTTCAAGTATATGGTCATAATTAGATGTTGTTTCCTCTTCCAGGTAGCTAATTCTTTCTTCTAATTCTTCTTGTTTTTCTTCATTTCTGTCATTGTATTCGCCTTGATACATAACAAATTCATTGTGACATCTTCCGAGTCTATTTATTCTCCTCTTTAAGTTTCTAATCTCTTCATTTCTTTTCTTCTCTTTTAAGATTTCATAAGTTCCTCCTAATAAAATTCCAAGTCCCAATAAAGCACAATTTTTCTTTTTTAACATTTATTCCTCCTAGTGCGTATTCATAATACTTTTTGCAACTGTTCCACTCTTAAACATCATAAGTCCAAGTAGTAGAGCATATCCTAATATACTAAACAAGCTTGCGTGAATATCTGTAATCTGTACCGTTCTTATTAAAACGGTGTAGATACCTAAACATACCATCAAAAACAAACCTTGTAGTCCCAAGGCAAAAAGTCCCTTGATATAATTTGTTCCAATCTGACCCCATTCTTTATTTCCCATAGTCGCAAATGGTATGGATGATACTGATGAGTAGACATATATTTCAAACATACGCCCATATACTATTAAGGTAATAGTTAAAGATATACATTGAATTGCAATCCTTACAAGGCTTGTTTCAACTAATATCATTAAAAGCTCACCTATTTCTTTTTCTTTTAATGTATCAACCATTGCAACTATCTGATCTCCTGAAACAGTGGCAGAAGTAGTGATTACCCCTGCCGCTTTGTTTACAAGATTTTGTGCCACATCAAAGACTGCCATTGAAAATTCAAAGGCATGGCTTGCAAGGTAGACTGCTATAAACATCTTTATAATGTATTTGAAAAACTCAAAAGTATCTGTATCGTGCATATTATTCTTTTGCATAACCATATTTATGAGTTCAATACATAAAACTGCTGTTATGATAAGACCTGCTATTGGAACGATCACATTATCATTAATGTTTTTTATGAAGTTATACACTTCTCCATTCCAACCCATTGGTGTCTTCCCAACATCAGTTGCAATAACTCCTACCTTGTCATTTATATCTAAGAACATGGACTCAAGATTTGCTTTGATACCTCCGAGTAGCATATCCTTAAAAAATTCAGTTAGCTTGTCAAAGATACCAAACATAGACTTTCTCCTATTTTAAAGCATTTGCAAGTAGTGGAATTAATTTAATACCGATTAGTACAATTCCCCCACCAGCCATAAGCTGCTTAATACCTTGAGATTTAGCACCAGGGTTATCATTACCATAACCTTCCATTAAGTTAATAACTCCCCATGCTCCTAAACCTGCACCAATTGCAGTTACAAGTGTCTTTAAAACTCCAACTCCAGCTGTAAAAAATTCCATATTATTCCTCCTCGTTTTCTTTCTTATTTTCTATTTTATTTAGTGATTTAACTATAAAATTCTTGTAGACCTTATCTCCTTTTTTGTTTTCTTTGAAATATCCAAAGACATGGATTAGATCTCCTTTATCTAATTCTTTTGCACGTTCGCTTTTTTCTCCGTAGACTGAACAATTTATATATTCTTTTCCTTTACCATATTTTTTAATGAGAGTAAAATTTGCTACATCTACTTTTTCTCCATCTCTTTCAAATTCTGATAATTCCACTTCTTTAACTAAATTTGCATTAATATTTATCATTTCTCTATCCATTAATTTCTTCTCCTTAATCTATAAATTTCAATTAAAAAAGCGACTGGATCTATTTATTTCCAATCGCTATACATTATTCCTTATTAAATTGTTCTAAGTAGGAGCTCTTATCCTTAACATCTTAACCTCCTAATTTTGAGTATAAAAAAAGCAGTAAACTTTATAATTACTGCTTTAATAAAATATCCTATATTATTAATCATTAAATGAACAATCTCGACAAATACCACCTACATCTTCTCGCCTATCCTTAAATCCCTTTCCACATTTAGAGCAAATAAATGCATAATCATTATTGTAATTCTCCTCTTCTAAATAAGAGTCATCGTAGTCTTCTTCATTTTTGTTTATAGAATCTTGATCTATCTGAATTTCAATTATTTCAATATCTGTATATTCTTTATCATTATTAATATAAAAAGAATCTTCTTCGATATCATCTTTATTAATTAATCTTGTGACATTAACTATGACACTTCCACTAAATTCTTGTTCTATTGGTGGTGATTGTATGACTTCTTTTGTATCATCATCACGTCCCCAATAATCAAAGGATACACAACTTAAATTTATTAAATATTCTAGCTCATAAGTTATACTAACAATCTCGTCTGTAAACTCTTCATAAGTATCTAATATCTCATTGAATTCACAATTATTTATATCTAATTCTTCAATACCCTCACTTCCAATAACATACGATTCTAGATAATAATAGTTGTTATTATAAATACTGATAAAGTCCGTATAATTGTGTAAAAGTAAAAAGGCCATATAACAGTCCTTTTACGGTACAATGTTTTTAACGACA
>OIFG01000123.1_pt1 | contig 46820 bp, 47 predicted proteins | sample 1582031 | NCBI WGS metagenome assembly OIFG01 (sample SAMN07501051, study PRJEB24779) | human gut metagenome | isolation source: stool | host: human infant | place: USA: Pittsburgh, PA | reverse complement strand
TGCGCCATTTTTGTATTCAAACATAAAAATTGGACTGATGATTTTTAGTCATCAGTCCAATTTATTATAGAGCCATTATATTAAAGAAAAAGCCAACGTTATCACTTGCTTGAATCAGTGTGATCGTTGGCTTTAGTTTACTTACAATTATTTATTTTTGATGTTTATTATCATCTTTGTATACGTATAATTTAAAATATTTACCTTCTGTTTTCATCTCTTTATAGAAATCTGCGATGATTTGAGCATTACTTTCTGCCCATTTAATATCAGTAGCATATTGATGTTCACCTGGATTTTTAGGATTCCATCTCATACTGTATAGCGTATTTTGATCATCATGTGATAGGAAGTGTTGGTGAATAAAATCAGCCCCACCTTTGATAGCTTTCTCTGGAGTATCCCAACCGTGTTTTTTTGCGTATTCTGAACCAGTTTTAATAGGATCACTATCAAGAGCACCTACACCATAGAAGTTATAATATTTTTTACCATCAATTTCTACACCATTGGCTAATTCACTTTTAACTGAACCAGTTTCTAATAAAGCGTGAGAAATTAAATAAACTTCATTCACATGTTTCTCTTTAGCAGCACTAATAAATGCATCAGTATGCTTTAATAACATAGGTCGATCGAATAACATACGCTTAATACGGTTTTCATCAATACCTTGATATTTAGATAAATCTAAAAATTGATACTTTTGTTTGTCATCATCAATGAACTTACTACTGTCCATTGCAGCTTTTATTTCATTATCTGAAGCATCTCTCCAAGCAGTATTATTCTTGTTAGAGACTTGTTGACTTGTGTAGTTATCAATTTGTTTATCGGCAGCTTTATTTAGTGTAACGTTTAAATGCTCTACTTTTTCTTCTTCATTTACTTTTTTAAAGAATATTTGATCTGAAATCATAGTAAAGAAAATAAAACCTGCTGCGACTAAAACAATCAATAACCCCACTAGGCTAATAATTGAGCCTTTTTTGTGCTTCGTCATATTCACACCTCTTAGGTCAATGTTGTTTTTTCTTTAAAATCTTTATGATAATAAAGTTTAACATTATTAATTCTTATAAACAATTTTATACTTGCAATGTTACATATTCATAAAATAAAAGTAATCAAAATGAAACTTTGCAAAATAAAAAGTAATGAAACCTATAGAATTTCATTACTTGATTCTATAAAGCATAACTAGTAATTGTTAGTTATCTTTGCGATAATCCATCATGATAAAACTAGCTGCTTGAGATCTATTCTTGTAATAATATTGATTTAAATCAACTGTTCCTTCTATTTCACCATCTCGATACATCATTTCATTTGTGAAATTATTAATCATTACAAATTCAGAACGATCCCTAATTATGTCTAAATCATCATTTCTTGCAAAAAAATGCTCTAGATTTAAATGTGCGTAATCCAAATTTATACCTCCCACGTTACAAATTGACTAGAACTTAAATATATTTATGAATGTTAGGTATGTTCATAATTAATTGTCGCATTACTGAGTTACTTATGTCTTAAATCATTATTTTGCATACTTTCATTATTCTATGTTTACTATTTAACACCCTTTTTTCAAATTACGCAAATGATAATTTATATAAGTTAGTTTAAATTTTAGATATCCGGAAATTTTGTTTAAGTACTTAAACTAGGAGCGAATTCCAATCAAAATGAATTTTGACGAGATTTATCATAAATATCATAGATTTATTCATTATTTGTTAAAGCGTTATTACGTCAAGTATAATTATGATGAATTTTATCAGTTATTGCTAATTAAACTGTGGCAATTATCTAAGAATTACAATAAGAATTCAAATATTTGTTTATCCTCTTATCTCTATCAGCGGCTCAATTTTTACTTAATTGACTTATTTAGAAAAGAAAATTTAAAACCAGAATTAGTTGAAGTCGATGATTTGCAAACTCCTCAAATTACTTCTATTAATACAGAGACAACTTTCTTCAACTATAATGACATTTCCAAAATTTTAAATACACAAGAACTGGCATGGTATAACTATTTTATCCAAGGCTATAAACAATTCGAAATTGCCGACTTAATGCATGTCTCTTTATCGAGTATTAAAAAGTATAAATCCTCTTCTATAAAAAAGCTCACCGATTATTATTTTAAAGGTGAATAATATGATTCCACACAATTCTTACCATTTGCTTTATATTCAAACATTGCAACATAGTGAACATAAAACTAAATGCTGCTTTTCGACTTATGACATGGTGCTACCTTTTCCAATTAAAAAGGTACTAATTTATTATTTCGAACAGCATAATCAATCGTATTTGCAAAGGCTAAAGTTGGCAAAACGATTATTAGCAATTAATAAATTAGTACCTTTATATATATCTGACCAGGTTGTCCTCTTCCCTATTAAACATCAACGTGCACCTTTACAAACTTACATCAACGCATTAACAATTATTGGATTAACATCTACTACAAATGGCGTTATCATTACTTTTGAAAATAATATTCAATTACATGTTGATGAACCCTATTCGTTAATTTATAAAAAATGGCAAGAAAGTACATTATTGTATCATTTAGTACAAAAAACTATGCAGATTTATTAAATTTGTATTCTAACAATTTTTTTGTGAAAAATGCAGTAACTGATTTAATGAGTAATAAACTTACGATTGCAAGAAGTACTGCACCTATTAAAATTAAGATCACATTTATAACTGGCATTGAAACTTGTGGATTTATAAAATAATTCACTGCAGTAAGACTTGTAATAAATCCTGTTAAAAATAACCCTAGCAAGAAAGCATAAATGAGTACCATTCCTATTAGTAAAAATAACAATGTGGAACTTGCTACTTCTTTTTGTTTAAATATGTTATTTTTTAAAAATTGATTTGCGTACTGAATTGGTTTGCGATATTTCTTTGACTGAATATCCCCTTCATTACCCTCTACCTCATTATGGTAATGCGTTAAATTATTTTGTAATAGCTTTTTTTCCTTTTTATTTAAAAACCACAATTGCTTTTTAACTTTCTCTTCAAATTCTGTATGTTTCATACTATGTGGTTATCTCCTTCTAATATTATTTCTTTTAAATTTTAGCGAAGTTCTCATTTACTTACAAGTTAAAAATCAAAAGCTTTACTATATAAAAATACTCCGTTTCTATATGAAAGAGATTGATTTAGAGAATCTACACATAGACATGAAAGTGTTAATTGTGTGTAGAAGTTCTAAGCAATATCTTATAGAACGGAGTTATTTTAATTTTTAAATCTTAAAGAATAGATAAACCTGAGCTTTGAATATCCTTAGCGAAACCTTTTACAGTATCAACTGATAATTCATTAATATCTCGACCTAAATTAGTATTTACTTTCTTAACTACATCTGCTGGACATGTAATAATGTCGGCACCAATTTCATCTGCTTGAATAACATTAAATAGTTCACGACAACTTGCCCATAATAATTTAACGCCTTCTTTACTATGCGCCACATCTACTGATTCTTTCATCAAAGGTAATGGGTCAACACCAGTATCAGCTATTCTACCTGCAAATACTGAAATATATGTAGGTACTCCTTCAGTTACCGCTTCAGTAATTTCTTTTACTTGCTCAATAGTGTAAACTGCAGTAACATTTAAACGCACATTGTCCGCTGATAATTTTTTTATTAACGGAATTGTTGATTCGCCTTTAGTATTCACAACTGGAATTTTGACAAAAACATTATCACCATATTGTTTTAATATTTCAGCTTCTTTTTCCATAGTTTCTAAATCATCAGCGAATACTTCAAATGAAATAGATGCATCTGGAATTTCTTTAACCGCTTCTTCAGCGAATGATTTATAGTCTGTTACACCCGCTTTAGCCATTAAGCTAGGATTAGTAGTGAATCCGTCTACCTCTTTATTTTTATATGCTGCTTTCATTTGTTCAATATCTGCGCCATCTGCAAATACTTCGACATTTAATTTTGCCATTTCATTCTTCCTCCTTTAAGTTCGATTACGATGATAGTTAAATTACATCACAATAGATTTCTTATATGTATATGCTTCTTTTCATATGATGATCAGACTATTCCGCATCAATAAAATATTTATAAATTATTTATATCATTCTTAGAAACACTTGGCGAATGTTTTGCTTTTTAACAAAATTAATTGTCAAATTCACTAGTCACTATTAAATGTTAATTAAAATATGGTAATATGATTAGATGATATTAGGTAGGAGGAACATTATGTCTAAGCCAAAAAAATACTTCTATATCTCAATAATTTTACTCATCATAAGTTTTTATTTTAATACATTCAACCCACTATTAAGTCAGCAAATTACTTCTGTTAAATATTTACTTATTGCGTGCAGTATCATTAATGTGATTATATTAATTGCTTCTATTATATTTTCAGATAAAGCGATTAAACATTTAGGTGATAAACAAGGATGGATAAGAATTGCGAGTAAAATTTTGCCAATAATTATCTTGTTTGTTATCTTATTCCATATCTATGCCTCAATTAAGACATTTGGTATATTGTCGTAAACTTTTTTAAATACCAGAACTAACTTTCTAAGTTAAAAAATAATTATCGATTAGTGTTTATCGTAATAAAAATAATGAATAGGTGTGACAAAATGCAATATTTATTTGTGTTTATTGGGGGCTTATTTGGAGCATTACTAAGATATGTCTTATCAACTCTTAATGTCGATTCTGGATTACCACTCGGTACATTAATTGCGAATATTGTGGGTGCATTTTTAATGGGATATTTATCTTCTTTATCCATTCATTTTTTTAAAAATAACCCATTAATTAAAAAAGGTGTCACAACGGGATTACTAGGTGCTTTAACTACCTTTTCAACCTTCCAATTTGAGTTAGTTACAATGTCGCAAAATAATAGTATCGCTTTGCTCTTTATCTATGGCTTAACCAGTTATATAGGAGGCATTCTTTTCTGCTGGTTTGGTGTTAAATTAGGGGGGCAACCTACATGATACATATACTATTTATTATGGTAGGTGGTGGTATTGGTGCTGTTATCAGAGCTTGGTTAACAGATGTCTTTAAAAATAAAATAACGTCACCTATACCGATTGCAACTTTAATAGTCAATCTCGTTGGTAGTTTCTTAATTGGCTTCGTGTATGGGATAGCTCAAGATTATCAATTATTTTCACTGTTTTTTATAACTGGCGTTCTTGGAGGATTAACAACCTTTTCAACTCTGTCTTATGAAATCGTCCAATTTATTTCGCCAAGTTTTAAACCTGTTCAATTTTTTAGTTATTCTATTTTACAATTTGTAATAGGGTTTATCTCTTGCTTTATTGGTTATTCGATATAAATAAATACACTTCATAGTTTTAAGATTAAATCTTGCAACTATGAAGTGTATTTTTATATTTTTATTAATGTCCCTCAAATGTTGCTGGATCAGGACCAATGCGTTGATCTTTGTTTAGAGAATCAATTTGTTCCATTTGTTCATCTGTTAGTTCGAAATCAAAAACATTAATATTTTCCTCTATTCTTTGAGGTGTAACTGATTTAGGAATAACGATGACACCATGTTGCATGTTCCAACGAATGACGACTTGTGCTGCCGATTTATTAACTTCTTTGCCAATTTGATTAAGTGTTTCATCACCTAAGATTTGGGCATTCATAAATGGTGACCATGACTCCATATGGATATTTTGTACTTCTAAATATTTACGTAGTTTATTTTGAGTAAAATATGGGTGAAATTCTACTTGGTTGATGACTGGCTTAATAGAAACTTGAGCTAATAATGCTTCAAAGTGTTCTGCATTGAAGTTACTTACACCAATATTTTTAACCTTATCATCTTTATATAAATCTTCCATACCTTTCCATGTATCAATCATTATTGCTTCATTAGTACCAGGCCAATGAACAAGATATAAATCTAAATAATCTAGTCCTAATTTATTGATACTTGTTTCATAAGCATTTGCAACATTTTCACGCCCAAAATCTTCAAAATATAGTTTTGATGTAATGAATAAATCTTTACGTTCTAACCCAGTAGCTTCTAGACCTTCCTTAATGCCTAAACCAACTTGTTCTTCATTACCATATACTTTAGCTGTATCAATACTACGATAACCTGAGACAATTGCATGCTTAACTGCCTCCTTACATTCATCGTTATTTTCTACTCTAAAAGTACCAATTCCAACTTTAGGCATTGTGTGACCATTATAAAATTCAATTGTTTCCATAAAAGAAACCTCTTTTCTTTATATTTTAATAATTACTACTCTATTCCCATAATTGTCATTATTGAAAACTTTAATATTAGTTTAGTTTATTATTTTAATAAGCTTCTCCTCAAAATTAAAAAGGGAGTGGGACAGAATTCTTTTTAAATTCGTCGTCCCACCCCCGCAAGGATGACTAGAACTGAAAAAAGCTTGATTTAAGCGCATTTTCAGTTCAGTCAGCTACTGCGAATTTGCAAAATAGCATCATCATATTATTTATGTCCCAGGCTCTAATACTAATTAAATGATTCAATTTTATCCATAACATTTTGTAATTCATCTACGTTATATTGAATACGTCCATGGAATACAAATTTATTAAAGAACTCATCTAATTGATCAGGTCCAACTAGAACTTTAACACTTGAACTTTGTGCATAATTTGAAATCGTTACGTCTCCATCGTGTTTAGGATTAAAGTATAAAATCGCAGTTGGCGTATATTTAGCCCCTAATTGTGTTTGCAAGTCTGACGCTAGCTTTTCAATTGAAGTAAGTTGTTCTGAGTAATTAACGAATGACAATGAAGATTTATCTTCATTTTGATCGAGTACTAGTGTTTGAGGTGACTTAACATCTAAATCCAAAGTACTAAATACTTGTTCCATCATAGGCAATTCGTTAAATTGCTTACCACTTATACCTTGATAAACATGCCCTTTTAATAGTTGAGAATCTATAATATATAGGCCTGTACGCGTAAGTACAAGGTGACTAATGCGTTCAATATCATTGAATTCATTACTTGGTAAAAAGATGTTTGCCATAATATGCATATCTTCAGGTCTAATACGTTTTTCTTTCACTAAACGATCTCTAATTCCAATTAAGCGCATATCCGTAACATATTCACTTTTGTTTTTTGAGAATAGTTTCAATGCATCAATTTCACGATCTTTACCGCTTACAGTTGCATCAAAATCTTCTTTTTGTTTAGTAACTTGCTTTTTATTTTGTATGCGTTCTTTCTCTAGGGCTTCGTCATGTGACGCTTTCATTTGCTTTTCTTTTAAGTCGTATTCTTCTTTTGTTTTCTGTTTAATATTGTTTTTACTTTTAAGTGTAACTAAGAATAATATTAAACAGATAATTGCAACTACAATTGCTACGATTAAACCAATTTCGATTGGTCCAAATGAATTCATTAAATCAACGCTCCTTTAATCTATCAGTAAATCTAATTATAATGGAAACTATCTATAATTTCGACAATTTCTTTATATTATTTAAAGCGTTTATTAAGCTTGAACAGCATCTTTTAATACATTGACTTTATCTAATTTCTCCCATGGTAACAATACATCTGTTCTACCAAAGTGACCATAAGCAGCAGTTTGTTTGTATATAGGATGCTTTAAATCTAACATTTTAATGATACCTGCTGGACGTAAATCAAAGTTAGCTCTAACAGCTTCAACAAGTTGAGCTTCAGAAACTTTGCCCGTTTTAAATGTATCAATTGAAATTGAAACTGGTTCAGCCACGCCAATAGCAAAAGCAAGTTGTACTTCACATTGGTCTGCTAGTCCTGCAGCAACAATATTTTTAGCTACATATCTTGCCGCATAAGCTGCTGATCGGTCTACTTTAGTTGGGTCTTTACCACTAAAGCAACCTCCTCCATGACGTGCATAACCACCATAAGTATCAACAATGATTTTACGTCCTGTTAATCCAGCATCACCTTGAGGTCCACCGATAACAAATCTTCCAGTAGGATTGATAAAGAATTTCGTTTCATTATCAATTAATCCTTCAGGAACTGTTGGGTATATGACATGTTCTTTAATGTCACTTTGAATTTGTTCTAATTCAATGTCATCCGCATGTTGAGATGATACTACAATCGTGTCAATACGCTTAGGTTTATCTGATTCGTCGTATTCAACTGTTACTTGAACTTTACCATCCGGTCTTAAATAGTTTAAAATTCCATCTTTACGTACATCAGATAAACGTTTAGCTAATTGATGAGATAAAAAGATAGGTAAAGGCATATATGTTTCTGTTTCATTTGTAGCATATCCGAACATTAAACCTTGGTCACCGGCACCAGTAGCTTCAATCTCTTCTTCTGAAATATCATTTCTGTATTCAAGTGCTTTGTCAACACCTTGTGCAATATCAGGTGACTGCTCATCGATTGCAGTTAAAACTGCCATAGTTTGGTAATCATAGCCATATTTAGCACGAGTATAGCCAATACCTTTAATTGTTTCTCTTACAACTTTAGGGATATCTACATAGGTTGATGTAGATATTTCACCTGAAATTAGAGCCATTCCAGTTGTTACAGTAGTTTCACAAGCAACACGTGCATTGGGGTCATCTTTTAAGATTTCATCTAAAATGGCATCAGATACTTGGTCAGCAATCTTATCTGGATGTCCTTCTGTCACTGATTCTGAAGTAAATAAACGTTTATTGTAAGTCATGATTTGCTCCTTTTATAACTATATTTACGAAAATTCTCTTTTAAATGTGAGCTCAAAAATAAAAGAGCCTTCTTCACTATTCAAGACAGAGAGAAGGCTCTTAAACGTCCATTCGCTCTTATCGTTCAGACGAATATATGTCTGCAAACGGTTTGGCACCTTTCTTTTAAAAAAGAGGTTGCTGGGTTTCATTGGGTCCATGTCCCTCCACCACTCAGGATAAGAGAATCCGTTAAGAACTATACTACCTAATTCATTTATTAATGTCAATTTTGTTTTTAAATGGTTTTTGTTTTTTCCAGGTGGAATAATTACGGCATTATGTTATACTATTTTCATGTAAAGGCTTACAATATTGAATTTCTATAACACACGCTGGAGGGATTGGGTATGTCAGTAGATACATACGGCGAAACACCTAAAATTAAAAAATTATTGGAAAAAGAAAGCTCTCTTTTTCAGCTTTCAACAACTCAACTTTATTACAAAATTATGGATAATAATGAAGGAGAATTAACTGAACTTGGTGCTATCAATGCGAGCACAGGTAAATACACTGGACGTTCACCTAAAGATAAATTCATTGTTACAGAACCTTCTTATAAAGATAATATTCATTGGGGAGATATCAACCAACCTATCGATGAAGAAACTTTCTTAAATCTCTACTCTAAAGTTTTAGACTATCTTGATAAAAAAGACGAACTTTACGTTTTTAATGGTTATGCAGGTAGTGACAAAGACACACAATTGAAACTTACAGTTATCAATGAACTTGCATGGCACAACCTTTTTGCTCAAAACATGTTTATCCGCCCAGATTCTAAAGAAGAAGCTAGTAATATAAAACCTAACTTCACAATTGTTTCAGCACCTCACTTTAAAGCTGATCCTGAAGTTGATGGAACTAAATCTGAAACTTTTGTTATCATTTCATTCAAACATAAAACCATTTTAATTGGTGGTACAGAGTATGCTGGTGAGATGAAAAAAGGTATCTTCTCAGTAATGAACTATTTGCTTCCAATGCAAGATATTATGAGTATGCATTGTTCTGCGAATGTTGGAGATAAAGGAGACGTAGCCTTATTCTTCGGATTATCAGGTACAGGTAAAACAACTTTATCAGCAGCACCTGATAGAAAATTGATTGGTGATGATGAACACGGTTGGAATAAAAACGGTATTTTCAATATTGAAGGTGGTTGTTACGCAAAAGCAATCAACCTTTCTAAAGAAAAAGAACCTCAAATTTATAACGCGATTCAATACGGTACTATATTAGAGAATACTGTGGTTAACGAGCGTGGTGTTGTTGATTTCGATGATAATTCATATACTGAAAATACACGTGCTGCTTATCCAATTCATCACATTGATAATATTGTATTACCATCTAAAGCAGCACATCCTAATACAATAATTTTCTTAACTGCTGACGCATTTGGTGTACTTCCACCTATTGCTAAATTAACTAAATCTCAAGCGATGTACCATTTCTTAAGTGGTTTCACTTCTAAATTAGCTGGAACTGAGCGTGGCGTTACTGAACCAGAACCATCATTCTCAACTTGTTTTGGTGCACCTTTCTTACCACTTAATCCTATTAAATATGCAGATTTATTAGGTGAGCTAATAGATAAACATGAGGTTGATGTATATTTAGTTAACACTGGCTGGACTGGTGGTAAATACGGCGTAGGTAGACGTATTAGTCTACATTACACTCGTTATATGGTAGATCAAGCAATTAAAGGTAAATTGAAAAATGCAGAGTTCACAAAAGATGAGAAATTTGGTTTAAGTATTCCTACTGAAATGGAAGATGTTCCAAAAACAATACTGAATCCAATTAATGCTTGGAGTGATTCTGATAAATATCGCGCTCAAGCGGATGACTTAATTAAACGTTTTGAAGAAAACTTCAAGAAATTCGGTCCAGAAGTTGAAGAAATTGCTAACACTGGTGGCTTTAACAAATAATTAATATTTATTAAAAAGACAATGTATAAGGCATACTATACTGAAACCTTATACGTTGTCTTATTATATTTCTTCACATTTCGTCATCCATTGATGCACATAATCGAGCGCTAATTTCATTGCTTGTGGTCTAGGTACATGCCCTTCATCAAGTTGATAAAATGTATCATGAACAACACCTTTTAATTTCAATTGTTCTTCCAAGTAATTGGCATGATGAATACCTACTTGTTTATCCTTGCCACCATGAACGATTAAAATTGGTGGACTATTAGAATCAATAAGTTTTATCGCATCTCTTTGGTCATAAGATTCTTTATTTTTGGAAGGATGTCCTACCATTCGACGCAACATCCCTCTTAAATCAGTACGTTCTTCATACATCAAGTGCATACTTGATACACCACCCCAGATGATGTAACTATCGACTGGGTAATCTTGATATGTAAGTAGTCCTTGTATTCCACCTCTTGAAAAACCAATCATGTGTATATATGCATTAGGAAATCGTTGTTTAAGTATCTTTATGAGATAGGTAACATCTTTTAAATCAGCGTTAGCAAACTCATCTCTACCTTCACTTCCATTACTTCCTCTATAATAAGGACCTACAACTAAGGTATTATCATTTGCAAACTGCATTAGTCTTGCTGCACGTACACGTCCGACTTGTCCCTTACCTCCTCGCAAATATACTACGATTCTTTTTACTGTCTTCGTTAAAGGACACATCTGTAATGCTTTTACTTTTAAGCCATCAACTTTATAAGTAATTTCATCGAATTGGTGTGTTCTTGATGCTATAGGCATTTTCTTAGTCACGATAATATCCAAGTTCTATCATCCTCTCAACACATTTAAGAATTGCATTATCTTGTATTAAATAACTTTGTTTATCTAATGGAATAGAATTAATATTATCAAATAATAATGGCCCTCTCGTTTCTAAATAATCACTTTTCTCTTTAAATGATTTAACCTTCACGATATATACATCTTTTTTGAAAATTGAGTTATCGAATGTATGAACCTGATATTGAGCAATATAATCTATCGTTTCAGGTATGCCTCCTGTTTCTTCAAAAAGCTCTCTCTTGATAGCTTGTATGCTTTCTTCTCCTTTTTCAACCTTACCACCCGGGAACTCGATGCCACGTAATTTATGATGGGTAAATAGTAACTGACTCTGATATAACGGAATAGCTAAAACATGATTACCATCTGGATGGTCGTTGTTCGTTTTGTAACACATTGTGACACGTCTATTATCTTTATCTAGAAACTCCATGTTCCATACTACTCCCTTCAATATGTTAAACTTATTTATAATCGTATTACTTGTTGGAGGCCTATAATGTTAAAAAAATTATTTCTTGGAATAATCCATATATATCAACGCTATATTTCACCTATGACACCACCCACATGCCGATTTTATCCTACGTGTTCAGAATATACACGAGAAGCGATTGAAGTTTACGGCCCACTCAAAGGCGGCTACATGGGAATACGTCGCATTCTTAAATGTCATCCACTACATAAAGGTGGATTTGATCCAGTTCCTTTAAAAAAGGATAAACATAGACACTAATTTAATTTAAGTAATTTTGATTTATCGATTTGAGGGGGGGAAAATGAAATCATCCCCTCTTTTAATTTACCGACACCTTGCGTGAAATCGTCAGTAAAATAATAACCATCTGGAGTTACATCCCCAGGATAATCACCTTCTCGAGCTAATAATGCAGTAAAGTAACGACTTAGTCCATATTCGTACATTCCACCTATAACCACTTTAATATCAATTGATTTCAATTCACGAATCAATGATTGTACTCTATCAAGACCACCAACTCTAAATGGTTTAACAATCACTACTTTAACCGGGAATTGGTTAACAATTGAAATAATACTATTGATATCAGTAGCTTTTTCATCGAGTGCAATTGCAGGGTATTGTGTATGATCAATGTGTAAAGTTGAAGAAAGCGATTTAAATGGTTCTTCTATATAAAGTATATTTTGGTCATTTATAGATTCTAATTTTTGAAAATCAGAAACATCTAGTGACTCATTAGCATCTAATGCTAATTCAAAATCATAAGGCAATATGTCATCTAAAAGTGAGATGTCATCATTCAGTTGACCTGTCCATTTTAACTTTATACGTTTGGGTTGAGTTTGTTTTAAATAATCAAGTTGTTGTGCACTTATGCCACTTATCGTTGCACCATACGCTACTTTAAACTTCGGTAAATCATGATACATCTGATAAATCGCCATAACTACAGTACTTCTCGCTGTGGGATAATTGTCAAGTATATCTAAATATGGTTTCCAATCTTCATATTTATGAACAGACTTTTTAACAATACTTTCTGACCATTGTGAAAGTATTTCTTGTACAGTTTCAATCGTTTCTTCGTTGTACCAATTTGTTTCAAATGCATTGCACTCTCCAAAAAAAGATTGATCCTCTTCACTTAAAATTTCAACAATAAGTGCTTTTCGGTATGTCAATTTAACTTTGGGAGTTACAATTGGATCTCTAAATTCATGATTGTAAAGATAAAAATTTACTGCTTTAATCCTCATATTATTGTCCTTTATTAATCATTTTGTTGCGTTGTAATTTACCTGTAGAAGTGTACGGTAAACTTTCAACCTGATGAAAGGCTTTGGGTACTTTATATTTTGCCAAATACGTTTTCAAATATTTAGTTAATTCTATTTCTGGAATTGTATCATCCGAAACATAATATAGTACTGGTATTTGACCCCATGTCTCATCCTCTTGCGCTACACATACAGCGTCATTAATATCTGAATGTGTTTTAGCAATTGATTCAATCTCATATGGATAAATATTTTCCCCACCACTTATGATCAAATCTTTGCGACGATCATAAACCATCACAAATCCTTCCTCATCAATTTCTGCTATATCACCAGTCTTAAAGTATCCATCCTCAAAAGTATCGCTCAACCCTGCTGGATATAAATAACCGTTCATTACATTATTCCCTTTTATGAGAAGTTCGCCATGACCTTCACTATTTGGATGTTTAATACGTACATTAACGTTTTCACTTGGTTTGCCGACAGTATCATACCGTTGTGCAAGCATCTCGGGTGTAGCAGTTAGAAATTGAGAACACGTTTCTGTCATTCCAAATGAATTGTATATCGGTAACTGATAATTTAGGGCTTCATCAATTAATGTAGTTGATAATTTGGCACCTCCAAGTAATATTTTCTCAATTGAGAACGGTTGGTTTAATCCTGCATCCATAAGCCATTTAAGCGTTTGTGGGACTAGTGATATATGGGTAGGTCCTTCTTCCTTAATGATCGATAACATCGTTTGTGTATTATATTTTTCCAATATACGTACCGTAAAACCCTCAATTATAGAACGTAATAAAACACTAAGACCTGAAATATGATATATCGGTAAAACAGATAACCATTTAGTGGTTTCATCATATCCTAAACTTTCTTTACACCCAATTGCACTTGCATAATGATTTTTAAAGGTTTGTGGTACTGCTTTTTGAGGACCTGTCGTTCCAGATGTAAACATAATCGAAGCAATTCGATCATAATTACATGTTTGATTATTGATACGTTTTGAATATTGTTCTATTTCAGATATATGTATTACATTAAAATCCGACAAGTGAAATGGTTGCGTCGTTAATATTGTTGATACATTGATGGAATTCATTTGATTTATCATTTCAGTTTCTGTTAATCGCGTGTTTAGCATTGCTATTTCAACATTAGCTAACCAACAAGCGTTAATCAGCGTGATAGACGCAATATCGTTTTTAATATACAATCCTACTCTATTATTATTTAAAGAAAGAATTTGTTCTGATATTGAAAATGCTTTATCATACAATTCCTTAAAAGTTATAGAATGATTTCCATCTGTAACTGCTACCTTATCTCTATTTTTAATACTTTGCTCTTTTAACCAAAAATCCACTGTTCATTCCTCCATATAAATACATTATAATTATAACGATAATTTAGTTAGTTAGCATTGGTTGTGTTTAAGAAGCAGCATATTTCAGTGATATTAGCTTATTACAAATTGACATTTTGGAAAATTTCAATCATTAAACAATGAATTAGTTTTATTTTTTAAATTAAAAAAGAGTTTAAAGTGATGATTACCACTTTAAACTCAAATAAGCTATGATATTCAATTATTGCCTAGCCTCATAGTAGGCTGGCTACTGATTTCAATGTATTTCGTTTTATAAGTTCCACGCATTGTCGTTGATATATGAATATTATAATATATTTATATAATAATTTAAATATTAAAATCTAATTATTCTTAAATTTTCTTATCTCGATCCATAATCTAATAGTTGAATGTCACCAACATGATTAAAAACTGAACTTGTTTATTCCGTTTATCTATGTTTTTAATACTCTTAAATATTAATATGATATGAGAAAAGAGCTAGCGTATCCACTACACTAGCTCCTTTTTCTGCTTGTTTTGAAATTTTCATTTTAAACCCTCGAAATTCAATGTATTTCGTTTATAAACTCAACGCACTATGTTGAGCTTAATATAATATTAAAAGATATTTTTTATTATTAATTCTAAAATTTAGTTTTACCCACGCACTTCATTAAAAAGTTGCTTTTCATCACAATTTCAACAATAAAAAAATCAAGGTCAACGTGCCAGAAATTTTATTTTCTAGACACTTCTTTGACACTTGCTCACTCTAAACCATATTATGATAGACTTTTATAATGGAGAACAAGGGATTCGAACCCTTGAAGCGCTTGTGGCGCTTACACACTTTCCAGGCGTGCTCCTTCGGCCAGACTCGGACAGTTCTCCTCAATATTAATAACTAAATTACATAAAAAAACAGAAGCGATATTTCACTTCTGTTTGTATGACTCCTACGGGACTCGAACCCGTGTTACCGCCGTGAAAGGGCGGTGTCTTAACCGCTTGACCAAGGAGCCATGGCTCCGCAGGTAGGATTCGAACCTACGACCGATCGGTTAACAGCCGATAGCTCTACCACTGAGCTACTGCGGAATAATATGATGGAGCGGGTGATGGGAATCGAACCCACAACATCAGCTTGGAAGGCTGAGGTTTTGCCATTAAACTACACCCGCGTAGTAAACGATTATGGGGCGGTTGAAGGGAATCGAACCCTCGAATGTCGGAACCACAATCCGATGCGTTAACCACTTCGCCACAACCGCCAAAATGATTGAATGGTTCAGGACAGAGTCGAACTGCCGACACATGGAGCTTCAATCCATTGCTCTACCAACTGAGCTACTGAACCGTAATAAGTAATGGCGGTCTCGACGGGAATCGAACCCGCGATCTCCTGCGTGACAGGCAGGCGTGTTAACCGCTACACTACGAGACCTAATAAAACATGTATTGCGGGAGGCGGATTTGAACCACCGACCTTCGGGTTATGAGCCCGACGAGCTACCGAACTGCTCCATCCCGCGCTAATATTATTTACGTCTCAAAAATCAGTACTTAACAAGTATATCATTTTATATTATCTAATGTCAATAATAATTTTAAATAAATTTTACATTCATTTAATCGAATCTTCATATTGAAATGGGACAATTGACTAATAGTAATCGCCTTTCGAATACTTTATTAGTATATATAGTATCATTAACTTAGTCAATAAGTATTCTAAACTATTTTGTGTAAAAAAACGCTACATTTAAAATATTTTAATTAAAGATACCAATTGGATATCTAATTACACTTGAAAGTATCTCTATATTTAATTATCAACCTTATTAATAATAAAAAGTAGGTAGCTTTAACTCCCTACTTAAATTAGTTTAAATGTAGAACGTATTAATAATAAAATCATATGTTTTATTATTTAGTCATGTAATGTTGCATTTTTTCTTGTAATTCAGTAAAAGATACAAAGCCCTCTTCTTCTAAGAAATGTCCACCTTCATCAACAATTTTAGTCTTACCACCTAATTCGTCAATTAAGTTTTGGGTTTCTATGTAAGAAACATAAGAATCATCTTTTGAAGCTAGTCCATAAAAGTGATTAACTTTAGTTTTAATTAAACCATAATCAACATTAAACTCCCCTACATTTATTGAATCGTCTATTTTCTTCGCATCTTCTTTAAATCCTGCTATACTGAAGAACCCCTCAAATGGTCCGTCAATTGATAGACCTTCAATGTATTTCAAAGTAGCCAATGAACCATACCCATGAGTGACAAAATAAGTATCTTTAGATAAAAGTTCAATTTGTTGATTTAATTCGAAGACCCAATTGTCTATATTATCATTCTTACTTTCATCTAAATGGAATAATTGAACATCGTAACCTTCTAGTTCTAAATTATGTTGCAACCACTTATACCAGTGGTTATGAGAATTCCCTAATTGTGAATGAACTATAATTACATTAGTCATTAATATTTTTACCTCCTCAAACTTAAATAATAATTCTCAATTTATATAACAAAACACTTTTAAAGAGGCAATTTCACCTCAAAAAAAGTGTTTAAATTATTATATTTCATCAAGCAATTCTTCCACAGCATTTTTACCTTGTTGAATACAATCTGGAAGCCCAACCGCTTCAAATGGTGCACCTGTAATTCTGAGTGCAGAATAATTATTTTTAACGTGTTGTTGAATTTTTCTTATTTGACCAATATGACCAATGTGATATTGAGGCATGCTTTTAGTCAAACGATTGACAATTGTAAACTCCGGATCTCCATGGAAAGTCATCATTTTATTTAAATCACGACGTGCGATAGTCGCAATTTCATCATCAGTATGATCTTCAACAACCGTATCACCTGGTTTACCTACATATGCTCTAATTAAAACTTTTCCTTGCGGTGTAGTAAAAGGCCATTTTTTACTAGTCCAAGTACAAGCTGTAATATTTGTATTACTTGTTCTCGCGATGACAAAACCAGTACCGTTATATGTGTTTTCAATATTCTTCTCATCAAATGCAAATACAACCGTTGCAACTGAAGTAGAATCCATCTCGTTAAAGTATTTAAAAGCTTGATCGTGATTGAACCATTTCATAAATGTTTGATGAGGCGTAGTAATTAAAATACCATCAAATTGTTCACTGTATTGATCAGTTACTATTTCATAATTGTCATTGTTAATAATGATATCTTCTACATGTGTTTGATATTTCATCTTTACGCCTTTATCTTGTACATTTTTAGCTAATGCTTCAATAAATGAACTTAATCCGTGACGAAATTGTTTAAACTGACCTTTAGGGGCACCAGGATATAATTGACGTTTTTTAATACGTTCAGCCTTTTCGTGTTGCATACCCTTGATTAAACTACCATACTTTTCCTCTTGTTCTTTAAAATTAGGAAATGTACTCATTAAACTTAATCGATCTATATCGGTACCATAGATACCACCCATGAGGGGTTCTATTAAATTTTCAAGCACTTCATTTCCTAATCGTCTTCTAAAAAACGCTCCAACTGATATATCATCCTCAATTTTTATTGGGGGTATTACCAAATCTAGTCCCGCTCTTAGCTTACCTATTGGTGAAATAAGTCTTGTTTTTAAAAACGGTTTAATATCAGTTGGGATGCCCATAATCGAACCACCTGGTATAGGATACAATTTATTTTTAGCGAAAATGTATGATTGACCTGTTTCATTAGTAATTAAATCATCTTCAAGTCCAATATCTTTTGCTATATCAGTCATGATTGTTTTTCGTCCAAGATAAGATTCAGGGCCAAGTTCTATAGTATATCCATCTTTACGATACGTCTGTATCTTTCCACCTGGTCGATTTGTCGCTTCAAAAATGGTTACATCTATATCTGGTTTATAATGTTTTAAATAATATGCGCTTGAGAGGCCAGTTATTCCTGCACCAATAATTGCAACTTTTTTACTCACATTGAGTCCCTTCCTTTATTAAAAAACTGTTTTTATTTCATCCACGATAGCATTAATAAATAATGGATTCGTGTTAGGCATTGTTGGACGGTAGTAATTTGCTCCTATCTCATCACAAACAACTTTACATTCATAATCATTATCATACAGTACTTCTAAATGCTCACATACAAAACCTACTGGCGTGTAGATAAAGTGTTTATATTGATGTTCGTTATACAACGTTCTTGTTAAATCTTGTACATCGGGTCCTAACCAAGGTGTACCTGTGTGACCCTCAGACTGCCAGCCTTGAGCAACGTGTTTAATATTTGAAGATGTTTGTAAACGATTCATTGTATCTTTTAATTCATCAGGGTATGGATCATTATTTTTTTCAATTAAACCTTTAGGCAAACTATGAGCTGATACAACTAAGATTGTCTCATCATGTTCATCTTGAGGAATTTGCTCTAAAGTTTCATTAATTTTATTAGTCCAATACTCAATAAATTTAGGTTGGTGATAATAATGTTCAACATGATGTAAAGCAATATCGTATTTATCGGCCTCTTCTTTAGCACGTTTATTGTATGATCCAACTGAGAAACTAGAATAGTGTGGCGCTAAAACAACAGTAACCGCTTCTTTAATACCATCTTTATACATTTTTTCTACAGCTTCTTCAATATAAGGAGAAATATGCTTTAGACCTAAATACAATTTAAATTCCACATCTTCATAAACTTGATTTAAAGCATCTTTTAATGCTTCAGCTTGACGATCAGTAGTGCCAGCTAAAGGAGAAAGACCACCAATAAATTCATATCGGTCTTTTAAATCTTGTAATTCCTCATCAGTTGGTCTCTTACCATGTCTAATGTCTGTATAATATGGTTCAATATCACTCTCTTTATATGGTGTTCCATATGCCATAACTAATAAACCTACTGTCTTAGTCATTAAATAAAACCTTCCTTAATCTTTGTATTCTTAATACTATTTACTTGTATAATCATGAACAAATTGAGTAACTCGCTTTAATGTATCAGGTTGTACTTCAGGAAAAACACCGTGTCCTAAATTAAAAATGTGTTTACCTCTTTCCATGCCCTCGTCCAGAATTTCACGTACTCTTTGCTCTATTACGTCCCAAGGCGCGAGTAACAATGACGGATCTAAATTACCCTGTAACGTTTTATTAACACCCATTTTTGTAGCTGATGAGATAGACGTACGCCAATCTAATCCTAGGACATCTATTGCTAGGTCATTCCATTCATTAATTAAATGGCTTGCACCCACTCCAAACATTATGACAGGAACATCATATTTAGCTTTAATTCCGTTAATTAATTTATCCATTGAGGGTTTAATATAATAGCGATAATCTTGAACATTTAAAGCTCCAACCCATGAGTCGAAAATTTGAATCAGCTCTGCGCCCGCTTCCACCTGAGCAACCACATAGTCAATTGATACTTGTACGAGATGATTCATTAAAGCAAACCATGTTGCCTCATCCCCATACATCATTGCTTTAGTATAATTATAATTTTTTGAAGGGCCGCCCTCAATCATATAGGAAGCTAATGTAAATGGCGCACCTGTAAACCCAATTAATGGTACATTCAATTTCTCTTGTGTTAGCAATTGAATTGTTTCAAGTACATACGGTACATCACGTTTTGGATCAATTTGAGTTAATTTATCTACATCAGATACAGATTTAATTGGATTGCTAATCACTGGTCCAATACCTGATTTAATATCAACATCAACACCAATTGGTTTCAAAGGTGTCATTATATCTTTATATAAAACTGCTGCATCAGTATTGTAATTATCAACTGGTAATTGAGTTACATAAGCACATAATTCAGGTTGGTGTGTGATGTCGAAAAGTGAGTATTTCTCTTTTAATTTTCGATATTCTGGTTGTGAACGGCCAGCTTGGCGCATAAACCATACAGGTGTATGAGATGTTTTTTCACCTTTAATTGTTTGTAAAATTATATTATTTTTATTATGCACCTTATAGTCCTCCTAAATTAAAATCATTCTTATCTATAATATCATATGCTGATATAATTATCGTTTATCTACACTTAAATGTCATAAAAAAGACAAAGCATAAATGTACATTTCAATTCATTAAATTATAATAATTTATTAAACAAAATTATAGTATATTTATATGCTTAAAAATATCCCTCAATAAGACTAAATGAATTTTTAAAATATTTAAACAATACATACAATTATTATAGCTAGTATCATTAATTAATCGTATAATATAAACAATAAAGGAGGTATGAGTCATGAACATATATACAACTTATGGGACTTATGGTTATTTAAATCAAATCCGAACAAATAATACTGATAGAAATCTATTTTTATTTTCAACAAATGATTCTTCTGTAATTATTGAAGAATCTGATGAAAAATCAATTTTAAAACATCCAACTGTTTATACAACTGTTAATGCTATTAATGACTTAGATCAAACACATTTTTACTCAGCAATATTTATCCCTTCTTCTGATGATCATGTCCATCAATTAGAAAAACGTATTGCAAATTTGGAATTAAATTTCGATAAGTTTGCCGGTTTTAAGAGTTATCGTTTTTTAAAGCCAGTGCAAGGAACAACTTACAAAGTTTATTTTGGTTTTGCTAATCGCCAAACTTACGAAGATTTTAAAGAAACAGATACATTTAAGGATTATTTTTCAAAAGATGCATTAAGACATTATTTTGGTTCTAGTAGTCAACATTCTAGCTACTTTGAGAGATATTTATATCCAATCAAGGAATAATAAAAAGGTTGCCTGTTAACTAGATTTAGTTTAACTTGTTCTAGTCATAGGCAACCTTTTTAATCTTTAAGTAGTGATTCTTGATATTGTAATTTCTTAATTGTGCTTCTAATCGTTAACCACCCTACTATAAAGAAGATTAGAGCGAAAAAGAAATATTGTGGGTAAATACTGATAAATGCAATTGAAAAAATTATTCCTATAATTAACATCAAGCGATAAAGAAATTTTTCATAGCCTTTAATCACTTCGACATCTGATACTGGCCAAACTTGAGGCCATAATCCATAGGCTTGTTGCGTATAAAATTGAGACATTTGCAATAATGTAATGTACATAAACAGACATCCAATAATTGCTGAAACAATCGGAAACGATAGCCAAATCATTAGCACTAAAGCAATGACAATCAGTCTAAATATAATACTAAAAGCATCTCTACCTCTTACAAAGCTACGTGTAAACAGATATAAATACATATTTTTAGAATTAAATTTCCGGCCTTTAGGTGTAGGTAATAAGAAATCTAAATATCTACGTCTAACTGCAGACTCTTTTAAATGTTTAACATCCGTAAACATATTTACGAATTTATAATAATTTGTATGGTGTCTTTCTTCAATATTTATCATTCGTTCCCATGGATATAAATTAACTCGATTTAATTTAGGTAACGCTAACATTCCGCCAAGTAATATAAACGTAAAGATAACTCCCCAGTACATTTGGTAACCCAATACTAAGTCATATGTTACTAAATTAATCAAAAATAAAATTAAACTTATACTCCAACTTGATTGCTTTAGTTGATACCATTGCCATCTCACTTTCAATCCAATCCATGGATGTATCAATGTTAAAATACTCAAAATGATAAATGGTGTTATGAAATCACCATCTAATTTAGAAAATAACGGAAACAAGATAATGAGTATTACTAATTGTATCGCTATTCTATTAAAATAGCTGTAGCGAATGCTTAGGTTCATATAATTTTTCATATGTTTTTCAAAAGGCAATAAAAATATTCTATCCGCATCTTTTAAAAATGTTCGTATTGGAAAGATAGATGTTACAGCTAATATTATACTTGCACATAACGTATAATCTATATGTTTAGGTATATGTTGCAACCATTGACCATAACCTAATATAAATGCTCCCAATAAAATTAATAAAAATACTGAAAAATGGCCATTAAAAATAAATTTATTATAATAACGCTTTTCTTTTTGAATGGTGTTTAATCTAGATTTAAATAATGAAGTAGCTGAATTATCCATTTTCTTGACCACCTTGTGTGACATGTATATAGATGTCATCAAGTGTGTGACCACTTAAACCAGTTTGTTTACGTAGCTCCTCTAAATCACCGAAAGCAACCACTTTACCTTTATCTAAAATAATAAAACGATCACAATAACGTTCTGCAGTTGCCAAAATATGCGTACTCATTAAAACAGTACGTCCTTCATTTTTCTTTTCTACCATTAAATCCAACATGGATTGAATCCCTAGTGGATCAAGTCCTAAAAATGGTTCGTCAATAATATATAATTCTGGATTGACAATAAATGCACATATTATCATCACCTTTTGTTTCATACCTTTAGAGAAATGACTAGGAAAGACCTTTAATTCATTCTCTAATCTAAATGTTTTAAGTAAAGGTCTTGCACGTTTCATTGCTTCTTCTTTACTCAATTGATATGCCATTGCAGTCATCGCAATATGCTCTTCTAATGTTAATTCTTCATAAATAATTGGTGATTCAGGTATATAAGATAACTTTTTTCGATAAACTTCGATGTCATCTGTAATTTCTGTATTTGAGATAGAGAGATTACCCTCAGTTGGCGTTAATAAACCTAGCATATGTTTAATAGTTGTGCTTTTGCCTGCACCATTTAATCCAATTAAACCAACAATTTCCCCTGCTTTTAATTCAAAATTTATATCTTCAATAACAGGACGTTTTCCATAACCACCTGTTAAATGTTCAACTTTTACTGTCATAAGGCACCTCCATGAATAACATTGTACCAAAATTAGCTTTTAACTACTAAAATTACATTTACTTCACTAACGAAATTTTATTTTACTAATGCTATAATAAGCTATAAATACGTAAAAGGAGTGCATTCAAATGGCTGAAACTGTATTTAGTAAAATTTTATCTGGAGAGATTCCAAGCTTTAAAGTTTATGAAGATGACTTTGTTTATGCATTTTTAGATATTTCACAAGTGACTAAAGGTCATACGCTATTAATTCCTAAAAAAGCGTCACCAAATATTTTTGAAACTGATGAAGAGACAATGGCTCATATTGGTGCAGCTTTACCTAAAGTCGCTAATGCAATTAAGAAAGCTTTTAATCCTGATGGTCTAAATATCATACAAAATAATGGTGAGTTCGCAGATCAATCAGTATTCCATATTCATTTCCATTTCTTGCCACGATACGAAAATGATATCGACGGTTTCGGATACCATTGGGAAACACATGAGAACGAAATTAATGATGAACAAAAACAAGCTATCGCCAATCAAATCAAAGCGCAATTTGATTAATTCTGCATATTGAATGTCATTATAGGGTAATATACAATTATAATTAACTTGTCGAAATATGATTGTTGTAGAATCTGAAATTTATTTCATTTCTTATTCTATTATTATCCTGTAACGACATAATAAGTGAGGAGAATAGAACATGAAAATATCACGCGTATTATTTGGTATTACTGCGGGAGTAGCATCTGGAATTGCTGTTTCTTGGTTAAACCGTGATGATCAAAGCGTAAAAAATAACACGATTGATGCTAAAGAACCTACTGGGTCTCGCTCTGAATTAGAACGTGAAATTGAGTCACTTAAACGTAATTTCTTTAATATTATTGATTATGGCAAGCAAGTTAAAAATGATGGTGTCTCATATGGTAGCGAAATTGGTGATGAATTTAAAACACTAATTGGTGATTTTAAATCGGATATTAATCCTAATATCGAAAAATTACAATCACACATTGAAAATCTACAAAATCGTGGCGAAGAAATAAGTAATACTTTTTCAAAAGATAATAAATAAAGTTTTAATCATTAGATTAAACTGTGATACGGGAGTGGCGTTGAATTCATTATGAATATTTCGCTACTCTCTTTATTAATGCCAAAATTGACTTGACTGTTTTTACTGATAGTTAGATAATACGTAGCGTATATAAATAAGACCTATTAAGAGGTGTCAGTATGTTTCTATGTAAACGTCAAATTGATATTCATGCACGATTTGGTGTACCAAGAATTGCATTTTTAAGTTTTACTATTACAGTCATTGCATTTTTAATTAGTTATGAAATAATGTATTATTTTGTAAATACACCTTTGTCAGATCGACATTTTATTATCTTATTAATAATTGTTGCACTTATGTACCCTATCCATAAAGCATTACACCTTCTCTTTTTCTTACCTTATGTTAATTCATTTAGAATTCATAAATTAAACAAAAAGCGCTGGTTACCCTATTTTAATACGTATGTAAGTACGCCTGTACATAAGATATACTTTTGTATTAATTTAATTTTACCTTTTATTTTAATAACTATATTTTTGATTTTTCTAACGATGCATTTTCCGCAATATGGACATTATTTTATGTTTTTACTTGCGTTAAATTTTGGCATATCTGTAATGGATTTTTTATATCTTAAAATTATTATTTTTTCAAATGAAGGTCATTTTATCGAGGAACATCAAACAGGTATAAATATATTAAATAAAGTGCCTTATCAATCTTTTCACTGAGTATCATAGTATCGAGCTTGAAACATATATAATGCCTCAAGTTCGATACTTTTTTAATGCTTAAGCCCTACTTAATCTCATACTTTGGCAGTATCTAGCCTATTTCTAATTGGTGATGTTTTCATAATATGTTATAGTAACGTTGTTATTAATGTAAAAGGAGCTATCAACTATGAAAATTATGAATAAATTAATTGTTCCAGTAACTGCGAGTGCTTTACTTTTAGGTGCATGCGGTTCAAATGCAACAGATTCAGAAAGTAATACATTAATCTCTTCTAAAGCTGGAGATGTAAAAGTAAAAGATGTAATGAATAAAATTGGTGACGAACAAATTGCTAGTACGTCATTTAGCATTGCGTTGAATAAAATTCTAGCTGATAAATATAAAGATAAAGTCGATACAAAAGATATCGATGATGAAATTAAAAAAGAACAAAAACAATATGGTGGCAAAGATCAATTTGAAAGTATGCTTAAACAGCAAGGTATGTCTTTAGATGATTATAAAGAACAGAAAAAACTTGCCGCATATCAAAAACAATTATTAGCTGATAAAGTTAAAGTGTCAGACAAAGAACTTAAAGAAAACACTAAAAAAGCTTCTCATATTTTAATAAAAGTTAAATCAAGCAGTAGTGATAAAGAAGGTTTATCAGACAAAAAAGCTAAAGAGAAAGCTGAAAAAATTCAAAAAGAAGTTGAAAAGAACCCAGATAAATTTGGAGAAATTGCTAAGAAAGAATCTATGGATTCTTCAAGTGCCAAAAAAGATGGTTCTCTAGGTTATGTAGTTAAAGGACAAATGGTAAGTAAATTTGAAAAAGCACTATTTAAACTAAAAGAAGGTCAAGTTTCAGATGTGGTTAAAACGGACTATGGTTACCATGTCATTAAAGCCGATAAAGAGAGTGATTTTGATAAACAAAAATCTAAACTTAAAGCTAAACTAATCGAACAAAAGGTACAAAAAGATCCTAAGATTTTAACAAATGCGTATAAAGATTTATTGAAAGAATATGATGTAGATTATAAAGACAGTGATATCAAGAAAGCTGTAGAAAACACTATTTTAAATCCTGAGAAACTTAAACAACAACAGTCATCTTCAGATAGTTCTTCAGCTGCATCAGGTTTATCTTCATAATTTTCATAGTATTAACATTAAATCGTAAGGGAGCAAGTCTTAATTCTTAACGAATTGATTGACTTGCTCCCTTTCTCGTGTTCAAAATTGTATAAAACAAGCGTTTTTACCCACTACATTGTCTATTCATTAATTGACATTGTAAGGTAAAAACGCTTTTAAATTAGTCTAATTTTTCCGGATTGTAGAATTGTCGATTTTCCATACCAAAAATTCTTTCAGTAAATTGACCTTTATCTGTTTTCTTAAATGCTTTTTCAAACATATTCATTTTTGCATCAATATTGTCGATAAAGAATAATATTTCCGCTTCTTTTAAATGTGGCAATTTAGGTGATCCAAATTCCATTTTTCCGTGATGTGCTAAAATCATATGACGAAGTAACATCACTTCTTCACCATCAATTCCTAACTCTTTCGCCGCTTCCGCAACTTCATCACTTGCAATTGATATATGTCCTAACAAATTACCTTCAACTGTATATGTTGTAGCCACTGGACCACTTAATTCCCTTACTTTACCTAAATCATGCAAAATAATTGAACTATACAACAAACTACGGTTTAACAATGGATAAATGTTGCATAATGACTTAGCTATTTCTAGCATTGTAAGCACGTGATAACTTAGTCCACTTGCAAAATTATGATGGTGTGAACTTGCTGCAGGATACGTAAAGAATTTATCTTGATATTTTTTCAATAAATGACGTGTTATACGTTGTAAATTAGCATTTTCAATATCTAATATATAGTGTGAAATGTTTTCTTGGATTTCATCCGGAGATAAAGGTGCACCAGCAACGAAATCTTGAGTCTTAAATCCGTCTTCTGGTTTAGCTAATCTAAACTGATTGACTTTCATCTGTTTACGACCTCGATAATTAATCACGTCACCTTTAACCCAAACAATTGTCTCAGGTTTAAGAATCTGCATATCTTCTTTACTAACAGTCCATAGTTTGGCTTCAATATCACCACTTTTATCTTGTAAGAATAAAGTCATATAGTCTTTTCCTTGAGCAGTAACACCTTGTGTAGCTCTATGAATTAAGAAGAAATTTTCAACCGAGTCTCCTGGATTTAACTTTTCTACATTTCTCATCGTTTTCCGCCTTCCTCTAGTTTATTTAAAATTAGCATCTCTTTAGAAGGAATTGCAGTATCTTTCATGCAAGTGAAGTATAACACTTGATAATCTTTCGCTAATTCTCTTAAATAGTTTAACATCATTGATTTTCTTTGTTTATCAAAATGAACAAAAGCATCATCAATAATTATTGGGAATGGATAATAAGGTCTTAAAATCTTAATCAAACTAATTCTAAGTGCAATATATAATAATTCTTTCGTTGATTGACTTAGTTCAAGTGGATGATACATTTGGCCATTATTATGTTTAACCATTATTGTATCATTTTCATAATTTATCATATTATAATTCCCTTGTGTAAGAGCCGTAAATATATTTACAGCTTCATTTATAACTTGAGGTAATCGTTTATCTTTAATTTGCTTAATATGTTCATTTATTAATGCTTCTAAGTAACTTAAACTAGCCCAATCTTTAGCTAAATCATTCATTCTATTCTTCAAGTTATAATACTCATGTCTTAACTTAGATAATGTTTTATCTGTCTCCATGTAATTAATTTGAGCGGTTAAGTCACTAACTTCAGTTTGTTTATCTAAATACTGATCGTTATATGCATCAACTTGTTTAGCAAGAAGCGCATCTTCTTCTTCCAATTGAGCAGTTGTTTTTTCGCTCAAATTCGAACTATCTTCGTAAGAGAAATTTTGATTTTCGAGATACGCAGTTAAATCTTTAAATCTTGCAAGTTGTTGGTGATACAATTGATATTGCTCGTAAGATTGATAATATGCTTCTTCACTTGAAACATTGATATAAGTAAATAATGTATTAATAGTTTTTTCATTTTCTTCTAATTGTTCTTTTAATTGTTTCAATTCATTACTTAATAACTCAATTTGACTTTTAAGTTGTTCTTTCTTCTCTTTATTACTTTCGTATTTAGAAATCCAGTTCTTCATATCATTAAATAGTGAAGCTTTATTAAATGGTGTGATCTCATTTTCAGTATTTTTAAGCGCTTTATCATAAAAATGCGTCAATTTTTGATTTACTTGTTGATGTTGATCCAATAATTTACTACGGTAACTGTCATTTGATTTAAGTTGATTCATTGTTTTAAAGCTATCTATTAATAAATCATCTGTCATTTCATTAGGTACTTTCACATTTTCTTTAACTGCATTTAATTTTTGAGTTAAGTCATTGATTTGTTGTTCTGTATTTTGCAGTAAATTCTCTTGATGATTTAATTTATTAGCTAATACACTCTTATTGTTACTTGCATTACTCCAACGTTCACGAAGTTGAAATTGTTGATCTAAGTCGAAGTTTAAATCGTAATTAGATTCCAAATCATTAATTTGTTGTTCCAAATCATTAATCTCTTCACTAATTGATTCACTGTAATCAATTTCTTTTGTCTTAACCAAGAAAGTACCAACAATAAATATGACAGTTAAGATTGCAAATATAACTCCGAAAATTAAATTTTGAGTCACAAATGAGAATAGTGTTAAACCCAGACCAACTATAGATAACACTATAAAACTTAATCTAAGCCACCAATTTCGCTTTTGTTTTCTTTCTTTATCAGAATTAAAAGTATCTTTAAGTTTGTTATACAGATTCTCTTTCTCATGTAGTTCTAACTTTTGTTGATTATATTGTTTCTTTTTATCCAGTGAATCTTCAGAAACCAAATCTTTTTCCAAGTTTTCTATTTCCTGAGATAGCGTATTTTGTTCAATTTGGTTTTCATCAATAGCTCTTTCAATTTGTTGTTTTAACACTTTTTGCTCATTTCGCGTCTTGATGGTTTTACTAACATAATTTTTCATAGATTCAGAGGTATCTGTATTGTGATAAACTTCTTGCCAACCAATACTTGTTTTCAAATCAGCTTCTTGACGCTCGTAATCATCAATTTCTTGCTTAAGTGAAGAAGATTTCATTTCAGCTTGTTGAATTTCATTTTCATCACGAGTTAAATGATAAATATGATTAGCTGTATCTTCGTTCAAAGCAGGAATTGCATTAAATTCATTCTCTAATTGTTTTAATTTCTCTTCACGCAAACTTATATCTCTTGCTAGAGATTGTTTGTAATTTGAAGCTGTTTCATAACGCTCGATCCCTTTTTCCGGAAAACTTAATGGCTCAATATTAAGTTTTTGCTCTAAATCTTTCCATTCTTGGGCTTGTTCATGAATAGCAAGTTGCTTTTGTTTACTTTCATGCATTTTTGATAATTGGTTTAGATTGGCTTTTAAATGTTCCAAATGACGTTGTGATTTATCTCTATCATCAACTAAACGATGATATTCATCTAACTTAGATTCTTCTTCTCTTATTTGGGCTTCAAGGCTTTTCAATTCATCAAGCTGTTGATTGAGTATTGGGTTTTTTCCAGCCTTTTTATAAAGCGTGGTTTTCTTTTGACTGACCATTTTATTCATCATTGTGAACTCAGAAGAACCTAATGCACCTGCTTCAAGTAAATAACTTTGTAATTGGTCCTCATCTAAGTTACGGTGAATATCTTGTAATCCAAGCACATTAAACGAGAATATACCTTGATAAGTTTTCTTAGAAATGTAATTTAATTTTTTCTTGAGCCAAGTTTCGTCTCGAATCAAACCATTTTCTAGGTAAACTTTTACATCACCTGAAATGTTACCTTTAACTCTCTCTACTACGATCTCTGATTGGTCATCTAGTATAAGCGTAAGTTTTCCCCCATACTGATTACCCATACGGGGTTCAAGTCGAGGTTCTTTTTCTTTTTTCGTTGGAAAGCCAAAAAGTATAGAATGTATGAAAGCTTGAATCGTTGATTTACCAGCTTCATTCTCACCAAAAATTTCAGTAAATTCACGGTTGAACTCTATTTTGCGATGCACAAATTGGCCATAGCCGTAAATCTCTAAAGATTTAATGATCATCACTTTCACCTCTCATGTCTGCCTTTAAAATTTTCTCAGCGCGATTAACAAGTTCAACAGTATCAAACTCAGTATAATCTTCTAAATATTTGGATGCTCTAGGGTTTAAATATAATTCAGTCATCGCCTCTTCAAACACTTTATTATCTTTGATTAAATCAGCTGAAAATTCTCTTACAAGAGGTACTTCATCCATTTGCATATAATTAAATGTGAGCGTTTCTATGATTACGAAATGATGTTCATTTTCTTCATAGTCATCAATCATTTCTTTAATTTGACTAATGTCTTGTGAAGAAATGGGTCTATCACTGTCAACATTTACAGTTAATCTATAAAAAGCCTTTCCATCAGAACGTACACTTTCTTTGAAGGATTGAATTGCTTCATAGATACCTTGTTTTGTAAGTTTGTCAGTTTTGATAGTAGCTTCTTCAAATCTAATTTGTTGCGTTGGAATAAAAGTAGCGTTTAATCGTAAATGGTCGCCTTCTACCAATAAACATCCCTTAGGTCCTTGCTCACCAAAATGACGTCCTTGAATGTTTCCAGGATAGTAAATTGGAGGCATATCACTTAATTCTTGTCTTTCATGAATATGGCCAAGTGCCCAATAATGATATAGTTTTTGATTCAAATCTTCTAAAATAAATTCAGTATAGCGATTTTTAGTTGAAGATTTACTATAAGTACCGTGTAACATTCCAATATGAATACCTTTTTTACCTTGGCTAGATGGATACTCATCAATTTTATTTTCATAACTTGTATCATGTTGATAACTAAAACCATGTACAAAAATTGTCTCTCCATCTTTAGTGATAGCTTGATATGTTTCTACTCTATTTGAGAAGACCGAAACATTATCTGGCCAATCATTAGTAATTTTTTCAGTAAGTGGATCATGATTACCATGACTTATGTAAACGAAAATTTGTTCTTTTTCTAATCGCATAAATTGTTCTTTCAAGAATACTTCAGCACGCAACGTACGATTCTCACTATCAAATAAATCTCCAACGATGAGAACAAAATCAACTTCTTCTTTTAATGCTGTATCGACAATCTTCTTAAAGCTTTCATAAGCACTGTTTTGAACATCTTCAAAAATTGATGGCGCCAAATGACTTTTAGATTTAAAGGGGCTGTCGAGATGTAAATCTGCACAGTGAATAAATTTTATCATTGAAATTAGCTCCTTAATTGCATCTTCGTTTATCTTTATGTATTCCTATATTTTACCATAACTTATTTATTTGGGTCGATGAACTTATATATTAAAAAAGCTACAAAGCTTTCAATTGAAAGCTTTGTAGCTTATTGTGCTAACAATTAGTCAGCGTAAATTTCATCTAAAGGTTTAACAATGATTTGGTTAATTTCTTGGAATACTTGACTCATTTTTTGCTCAGCTTGCATTAATTCAGAAATATTTTCATCTTTTTCAATTGCTTGAGCTTGTTCTTGAGCTTTTGCTAAATCTTCTTCAGGAATTTCTTCACCTTGCATTTGTTTTTGTTGGAAACTTAATTGAGTTTCACGGAACTCATCAAATAATTTTTTTGATTCTTCATTATCTTTAACTTTAGAAAAAGCATCTTTAATAGCTTTATATTCATCACTATCTCTTAATGCTTGTTCTAGTTGATTTGCATAATCATATAAATTTACTGCCATGTTTGTTTGCACTCCTTAGTGAAAAGTAATTTTGACAACTCTTTATTACCATAACATATTATTTATAGTTAGACAAAGATTGCGACTATACCTTGGAAGAATCCTATAATACCACCCAAAATGAAACCTAAAGACATGATAAGTTTTAACTCTTTATTAGCGATTTCAATAATTAATCTTTCAATATAATCTAAGTCAAAGGTATTAATTTGATTTTCAACCATCTGACGTAAATTTATTTTTGTCATTATCGTTGATAAATGATTAGATGCTTGTTTAATTATTAAATCAGTAATTGTATTAGCAACTCCTACTTGAATTTGATCAACTAATTTTGGTGTTAACTTACTGATTGGAGTATCCATTTTTTCATTTAATTGTATATTTGTAATGACTAAATGCACCAAGGATTCACTTATATTTGTAAATTGTTCTTCTTTAACAACATGACTTAAAGGTTGAGATTTTAATGTTTCATATTCATCTCGAATCACTTTGTCAATAATAACTTTTGCTTTAGGATGTCTTGTTAAACGTATTAATTCATGTTGAACACGTTCAGCAATACTTTCTTTAGTCATAAACATTTGTAATAATCCAACGATTTTACCTTTTTCAGCAAAAAATGTATCTAGCATATCGTAAATATCTCTAGCACCTTTATCTGAAGAAAGATAATTACGTGCACGTTCTCGAATTAAATCTCCTGCTTGGTCTAATTTTTCATCGACCATAGTTATTACGTCTGCAGGAAGAATTTCATTAATTGATGTTGCCTGTTTATCATAGTAATAATTATTCAATTTATTTATTATAGTTTTATCTAACTTATTGTTAATGAGGTCATCAAGATCAAACTCAAATTGATTTGCAAACTTTCGTATTGTAGCATCGTCACTTTTTAGTTTAGACAATTGCTTTATTACTAAATCATTGATTGCTTCACGCGTATTTGGTTCATTTAACTTTTGAAGTATAACTGACTCTGTTATCAAATGTTCTTCAATCACTTGACCTATCTTAGTAGCAATTTCTTCTCTTCTTTTAGGAATTAGACCAGGTGTAAATGGTATACGCATCTTGAATATATAATATGGTTTAAATGGATGGAATAACATTCTTATTGCAATTACATTTGTTACACCTCCAATTACAGCCCCTACTACTACCATAAATAGGATAACTAAAAAAGCTTGCATCTCGATTTCTCCTTAAAAATTATTTTCACAATATGATGATTATATCATTTTAGAATATATGGTTCCTTAATTTTACTTTTCATTAAAATTGAAAATGCTGAATTGTTTTGAAAATAAAAAAATCGAGCCGCGATATCAAATATCTTAGGCTCGTCTTTTAATTAATATCAAGTTAAACTTAAGCTGAGAATTTCTTGATATAAGATTAATCTCAGTTCAGTCAGTTTTACAACTAAGCTATGTAGTCTCAGAACATTATGTTCGCCATAAGTAATAACCACACACCTTGAATGTATATAAATTAAAAGTGATTAAATCTGGTGTGATTCTTCTATCACTTTCATATTAAATCATAATATTTTAACTACTATTAAACGTGCATTAATTCTTCTTTAGCATTTCTGTTAAAGTATGTTTCAGCTTCTCTTAATTTTGAAGTGCCAAAGATAGGTTGCTTTTCAGAATTTAAAACTCTATATATGTTGCTTACTTTATTACTTTGTAACATAAAACCATTACGTGTTTCGATAGTATTCCAATAAATATCACTTGTTGTTGAATGATTTGGATATGCACAATGATTACGTGAAATAGTTTGAACAATTTCTAAAGGATCGCAACCAAACGTATTATTTAAAACATCTGAATCTCTGAATAATGCACAAATTGAAACACATGTTGTCCAGTTTGGTAACACACGTTCTTTCTCAATTTGAACTAATGTTTTTTTTGAAAGGCCAATTGTTTGAGCCATAGTATCTTGCGTATAGCCCGCTTCAATTCTTACCATTTTAAATTTTGTTTGAATTAAATCTGTGAAACTCTGTCTATCCATATTTTATTCTCTACCTTTCTAATAGGGGTTAATTTATCCGGACACAAGAAATTGCAATAATACACATTTCTTGAAACACAAATTACATCTTAATATATTTTCAATAAAATGAAAAGAGGAATTTTTGTTTTTGTATACAATTTCATTAATGGCGAAATTATCAAAATAATTAAATTAATTTATTTGCTAACTCACTTCTAATAAGCCTTTACATTTTAATTGTATTTTCATTCCTACCTCTTTCACGATTTATTATATTACACTCTATACAAGTTTATTTTCAATAGCATAAATTGCTGCTTGTGTACGGTCTGTTACACTTAACTTATTAAATATATGACTAACATGTGTTTTTATTGTTTTTTCAGAAACGAATAACGTATTTGCAATTTCTTTGTTCGTTTTACCTTTTACCATTTCAGCTAATACTTCTATTTCTCGTTTAGATAGCTTATTAGTGTTATGAGGTTTTGAAGACACGGTCTCTATTACACTTTGTGCTTCTGGATGAATAATCCGTTTATTATTTAAAACGTCATGTATGGTTTGAATTAATTTTTGAGGCTCAACATCCTTCATTTCATATCCATCAGCCCCTTTATTAATAGCTGAAATAACATGTTCATCATCAACATAACTTGTTAATACCAATACTTTAATATCAGGGAAATGAGATTTCACGTATTCTGTCACTTCAATACCATTCATTTCAGGCATTACCAAATCAAGAAGGATGATATCTGGTATATCATTTTCATTTAAATAATTAATTAAAGATTGACCATCCGATAAGCTTGCCAAAACTTCCAAATCAGCCACCGTCGATAAAAGGAATTCCAATCCTTGTCTTACAATATGATGGTCATCAATCAATATGACCTTAGCCACAATTTTTTCTCCTTTCACCAATTTACAAAGGAAGCTTTAAAGAAAGCGTTGTTCCTTTGTTAGGCATTGTATCTATTTTAACTTGTCCATTTAATGCATAAATTCGTTGACTTATATTTTTTAACCCTTGTGATGAAGTATTAGTTTCTTTGTTCATATCGAAACCAATTCCTTCGTCTTTTGCAATAATGATCAACTTTTCTTTATCTTGTTTTAAAATAATATGCACTGAATTAGTTTTAGCATGTTTTTTAGTATTATTTATACATTCCTGTAATATCCTATAAACGTTCTCTTCTACGATATTCGATAAACTAATAATTCCCTCAACATTTATTGTTAGTTTTATATTTAGAATTTGCGCATATTGATTTAATGCCTGCACCAAACCATGCTCAAGACCTACTGGTTTAAGTTGCCAAATTAGTGTACGCATTTCATTAACCGCATTTTGACTTGTTTCTTCAATTGTCTTAAAAGCTTTTTTCGCAATTTCATCTGTCGTTATGTCATGTGCTGCATGAGCGGTCAATTTTAATGAAAATAATAATTGGTTTACTGAATCATGTAAGTCTCTTGCTAAACGATTACGTTCATTTAATCTATCTGCCTCTTTTTCTTGATCAGTTAAATATATGCGTTTAATTGCAGAGCCTATCTGTAAAGCGACCGATTCTAATAGGGCTAAATCCTGTTCGCTATAACGCGTAGTATATGGTGATGCAACATTGAGTAAACCATATTGTTCTGTGCCAGAGCGTAGTGGCACTGTAGCATGGTGTGTTACACCTTCCGTTTCTGCTTTATATGCTTGATTTGCTAAATTTATTCTAGAACAATTGATTATGTTAGAAGCCTTCGTTAAACGCTCATTATGATACGCAGTGACACACCAACAAGATCCCTCTTTCATATAACAGCAATTATCCTTCTTTAATGCACCTGGAAGATCAACATCAGCTACCATCTCATGATGGCCATTATTATCTATAAAGAAGATCCAACCAGTTGTAAAGTTACTACCATTTATTAAATAATTTAAAGCACCGTGCATCATATTATATAATTCTGTTTCCTCATTGAGATATTCTGCTATTTCTTTTAATAATGCTAAGCGTGTTGGTTTTTCCATGAAATCGCCTCAGTTACTCATATTTGCATTAGTCTTATTATACAGTGAGATTTACATTTTTAAAAATGTAAAAATGTTTAAGTTACATATTATTATTTATTATGAAATTCGTAAGATTGTGATTAATATACGTTATTAGCAATCTGAGATATGGTATGATTAATGCGAATGCTATTAGGAGGAAATTATGAAGTTTAAAATACATGAGAATTATAATCAAAATACTTTGAGAGAAATTTTTCAATCATTGAAATTGCCTAAGAAAGACTTACATCAGTTAAATATGTCAAAAGATATAACTATTAACAATCACCCTGCGAAATTAACAGATAAAGTGGTTATCGGGGATGATATCTACATTCCAACACCAGTAGAAAAAAGTAATTACTTACCTAGTTATCGTTACGCACAAATTAGTTATGAAGATGATGATTTAGCTATTGTCATGAAACCTAAAGGCGTTAAGACGCATCCAAATGATTTAAAAGAGAGTAACACTTTAATGAATCATGTTATTTATACATTAGAAAGTGATTATGTCGAACCTATTCATCGCTTAGACCAAGAAACAGTTGGTTTACTCATTGTAGCTAAGAATCCTCTAATGAAAAAAATTCTAGATCGTATGTTGGAAGAAAATGAAATTACTAGAATATATAAGGCTAATGTTAAGTCATTATTACCAATTAAACCTCAAACTATTGATAGTCCTATAGGTAAGGATAAATTCCATCCTAATAAACGACGAATTTCTAATACAGGTCAACGAGCGATTACGCATATTCTTTCCTCTAAAATGATTAAAGAAGGCGTATGTCAATTGGATATTAAACTAGATACGGGTCGTACCCATCAAATTAGGGTTCATTTAGCTGAAATTGGTCATCCTGTTATAGGCGATCCTTTGTATGGTGATTCTACATTACGCCAACTAGAACTTAATAGTCATAAAATTGAGTTTAAACATCCACTCACTCAAGAATTAATATCAGTTAGTTTGGATGATGAATAAATAATAAGGAGTAACTATCGATTCATAGACAGTTACTCCTTTTATTAGTTATATGTGGTTGCTTTTTAGTGTGGGTCAACCATATCCTCAGGCTTAATCCATTCTTCAAATTGCTCTTCTGTAACATGACCAGATTGAATAGCAGATTCTTTTAATGTTAACCCTTCTTTATGTGCTTTCTTAGCTATTTGAGCAGCTTTTTCATAACCAATGTGTGGATTTAGTGCAGTAACTAACATTAATGATTGATTTAAATAATTATTAATGTTTTCTTCAATTGGTTCAATGCCGACTGCACAATTATCATTAAACGTTTGCATACCATCTGCAAGTAAGTAAATTGATTGTAATGTATTATGAAGAATTACTGGTTTAAATACATTTAATTCAAAATTACCTTGAGAACTTGCAATACCAACTGTAGTGTCATTACCCATAACTTGTACTGCAACCATAGTTAACATTTCACATTGTGTTGGATTTACTTTACCAGGCATGATAGATGATCCTGGTTCATTTTCAGGAATTGAAATCTCTGCAAGTCCCGCTCTAGGACCAGAAGCTAACCATCTAATATCATTGGCGATTTTCATTAAGTCTGCTGCTAAGGCTTTTAACGTACCATGTAATTGCACGACTTCATCATGTGAAGTCAACGCATGGAATTTATTTTCAGATGATACAAAGTTATATCCAGTATTCTCTGAGATAAATTTAGCAACTTTATTACCAAATTCTGGATGTGCATTAATACCTGTACCTACGGCAGTTCCACCGATAGCCAAACTTAAGATATGTTTTTTTGATTCAGCTAATAATTCTTCACATTTATCTAACATATAACGCCAGCCACTAATTTCTTGACCTAATTTAATTGGTGTCGCATCTTGTAAGTGTGTACGTCCAATTTTAATAATTGATTGGTATTTATCTTCTTTTTCTTTAAAAGTATCACGTAAATGTTTTAATGCAGGTTCAAGTTTTGTTTCAACTTCATGATATAATGCAACATGCATTGCTGTTGGAAATGTATCATTTGAACTTTGAGATTTATTCACATCATCATTAGGATGAATCGATTCATCGATACCTTGTTCTTTTAAATATTTATTTGCTACGAAGCTGACTACTTCGTTAACGTTCATGTTACTTTGCGTACCGCTTCCTGTTTGCCAAACAACTAGTGGGAAATGTTCATCTAATTCCCCTTTTAAAATTAAATCACAAGCGTAAACGATTGCATCTTTTTTAGCATCGCTTAGTTTTCCTAGTTCATGATTTGCTAATGCTGCACCTCGTTTTAATTGAGCAAATCCATATACTACTTCAATTGGCATACGTTCTTTACCTACAGGAAAGTTTCGTTTACTTCTCTCCGTTTGTGCACCCCAATATTTATCACCAGGTACTTCAATTTCTCCGAATGTATCGTGTTCAATTCTTACTGACATGCGATAATCTCCCCTTATACAATTATTTATTCATAGTATAGCATTATTTAAATTAAAGGGGCAATGCATTACTAAAGCGGTTTCAATAATACAAATTTATATCATAGATATAAAAAAATAACGATTGAAACAATGATTTAATGTCCCAATCGCTACTATCTTTGAAAAAATTTTGTCTTATCGTAATTGACCGTTGCTCGCTTAAGTTAGACTTGATATTTAACTTTTACTGCTTTAATAACAGCTAAAGCACTCAAAATATAAAATATAATACTTAAAGTTATTGTAATAGGACTTATTTGAACTAGAAATCCTATAAAACCAGTGAATTGCGTATAAATATCATTTAAAGAATAAATTAAAATACCAGTTATTAAAATACAACACAACACACTTATGAACACTCCTGTTTGATTACTCTTAATAAAAGGCTGAGCACTAATATTATCAATTAAGCCTTTAGATAAATTTAATTGTAATTTTATGATTTTAAACAAAATAGGTAAGTAAAGTGCACCGAATGCTATTGGAAATCCTTTGATAGAAAGTAAACTAATTATAATTGTGGCAATCGTAAGTGGAAGCCAATATTTATGTAACATTTTAAGCTCTCCTTATACATTTTCATTGAATTTTATTTTACCATAATTTTTATAGCATTAAATTGAATTAAATGATTGATTGATCAAATTACGCACTCAAATGACAATATATATTGCTTCATTAAAAAAATAACCTAAGACATCTTTAACATCTTAGGTTACTTAGTTCATAACTAATATTTATTTTGTTAATTATCATCAAGTTTTAATTTACTCATGCGATTGATTCAACTTGTCCTCGTCGTTTTCTTCAGAAATTTGTTCCATTTCTTTACCCAAGGTTTTCAAGTCATCTAAATCTTGAACCATCGCATTTTCTTCCTCATGATAATTTAATTCTGAATCTTTATTTTTAGTCATAACTCAGACCTCACTTTTAAATTTAAGCAAATCTAGCAGTGAAATATTCTTTAACATCCTCAGGTAAACCTTCTGCAGCTGCTCTATCTAAAACAACTGTTACCATTCTATGAGCTTTTAAATCAGATGGTTCAAAGCTAGATTTACCATTTTCTTCATAAAGTTTTTTAACAACTTCACGTTTATTAGCACCAGTCACAACTAATACTACTTCACGCGCTTTTAATAATCCTTGTCTTACATTTACATTTAAACTACCTGATTCATCAATAGAAGTAACTTGTAAAATTAATTTACCTTTATTTTCTTTAGTTTTAATTTTGTCATCAATTAAAGATTCTGCATCATCGTCAAGATTAATTGGATAAATTTGACTAGCAGGTACACCTAATGCTTCATAGTAAGAGCGATTATCGTCATAATCTAAGATATTTACTTGACTAAAATCAACCGCATTATGATCTACATCTTTCTTTAACTCATCTAAAACAGGTGCAGCATCCTTTGTTAAATGAATTCCCGCAATAGTTGTAGGGTTATTATTAAATTGCTTTCTAATGATATCTGCTGTGTACTCAGCTACATGTTCTACATCATTAAATACTTTAAAGTTCATTGCCATTGTCATTACACTCCTCTTAGTTCATCAATGTCATATAAATAACGTATTATTCGTTAAATTACCCTATTAGACACTAAATGAAACTATTTTAAAAATGTTATTATAAATCACTAATAAATATAACATTTTTTATTAAATAGATGCATTGAATTTTAACTAACAAACTACTTATTAGGATAAGCCTGGGAAATTTTGTTGTCGCAATGCTTCATAAATTAATAAAGCGGCTGTGTTAGATAAATTTAACGATCTGATATTTTCACTCATAGGAATTCTTAATGCCGTGTCAGCGTATTTGTCTTTTACCCAATCCGGTAATCCAGTCGTTTCTCTTCCAAATATAAAATAATAATCTGTATCTTCTTTAGAAAAATCAAAATCACTATACGTTTGTTTTCCAAATTTAGTTAGTAAGTAGTACTCACCTTGAGTAGCATCGAAAAAGTCTTCAATACTCTCATGATAAGTAATATTTACATGCTCCCAATAATCAAGGCCAGCACGTTTTAACATTTTATCATCAGTACTGAAGCCCAAAGGCTTAATTAAATGTAAATGTGTGTTCGTTCCTGCACAGGTACGTGCAATATTACCAGTATTTGCAGGAATTTCTGGTTGAAATAAAACAATATGGTTTGTCATTTAAAGTTTCCTCATTTCTAGTCCTTTTATCATTTCATTTTGAACTTCCTCAATTTCATTTTCATAGTTTGCAACTATAAATTCACGTGCATCTTCACCTTGAATTTGGCCAATCGCCCAGTATGCCGTCCCTCTTATCATAGGTCTTGGATCATTTAATGCAACTTCCTTAAGTTCTGGTATTGCTGTCTCTTCATTAAAATGTGCTAAAGCTATGATTGCATTACGTTGAATTGGTTTTTTACCTCGCCAAGCACCAGCTAAATGCCCATATGTTTGTTTGAATTCTTTATTGCTCATTTGTAATAACGGTACCAATCTTGGTTTTAGAATCTCAGGTTCTAGTATAATGTCATCATGTGTTGTATTGATTCCCCTATTTCTAGGACAAACTTGTTGGCACGTGTCACATCCATATAAGCGATTGCCTATCTTATATCTATATTCATCTTGCAAATATCCTTTAGTTTGAGTTAAAAAACTAATACATTTTTGAGAATTCAATTGACCATTTCCAACAAGCGCCCCTGTAGGACATCTATCTACACAAATTGTACAATCTCCACAGCTATCAAGTAATGGATCATCAGGTTCAAATGGGATACTCACTAACAATTCACCTAAATAACTCCATGTTCCTAAATCTGGATTAATAATAAAACCATTACGTCCAGCAAATCCTAAACCTGCTCGTTCAGCAACGGCCCTATCTGATAATACACCAGTATCAACCATACTTTTTAATTCTACATCAGGAACTTTAGATTGAATAAAATCAGCAAGTTTATCTAAACGTTTACGCATAATAGAGTGATAGTCTTGCCCCCAAGAGGCACGAGCAAACATACCTCGGCGATCACCTCTGACACTTTTAGGCGCACCTTTAAGCTTATTCGGATATCCAACAGCAATTGCTATAATTGAGCGTGCGGTAGGCAAACTTAATTTTGGCTCAGTTCTTAATGAAATATCTGACTCTTCAAAACCCGAAGCATAGCCATTTGCATGATAATCTTCTAATTTCTTTTTAAGTTCATCAAATGGATCGGCAGTAGTAAAACCTATACTATCAATACCTATTGAATATGCATAATCGATGATTTCTTGTTTAAGCCAATTATAATCCAATTTATTTGCCTCCTTAAAAATGATACATATGACATTTTAACATAATCCACATTATGAAATCGTTATTTATTTATATAATAATTGAACACTTTCCTAGTAAATATTCCAGTTCAATTTAAAAATAGCGAGTTTGAAACATGAAATAATGTCTCAGACTCGCTGTTATTTGTTTACTTATTATAAAACTCTTGATAAAAAGTTTTGCGTTCTTTGATGTGTTGGTGATTGAAATATTTGCTGAGGTGAACCTTCTTCAATAACATACCCATCTGCCATAAATATAACTTTATCACTCACATCTTTTGCAAATCCCATTTCGTGTGTAACAACAACCATTGTCATTCCTTCTTTAGCTAAATCTTTCATTACCTTTAGCACATCATACACTACCTCTGGATCCAATGCAGACGTAGGTTCATCAAACAATATAATATCTGGATGCATAGCCAGTGCCCTTGCAATCGCAACTCTTTGTTTTTGTCCTCCAGATAATTGAGAAGGATATACATTTGCCTTATCTTCAAGTCCAACTTTTTCTAATAAAGTTAATGCCTCTTGTTTCAATTGATTTAAATCGCTTTTATTTAATAACTTAGGTGCCAATATGATGTTATTTAATACAGTTTTATGTGGAAATAGATTAAAATTTTGAAAGACCATGCCCATTTTTTGACGTAATTTATTTAAGTTATTTTTGTGATTAGAGAGTTCATTACCTTCGAATATAACCCTTCCATTTGTCGGTGTTTCTAACAAATTCATACATCTTAATAAAGTGCTTTTTCCACTTCCTGATGGTCCTATAATCGCTAATACTTCACCTTTTTTAATCTCTAAATTAATATCCTTAAGCACTTCATTTTTTCCAAATTTTTTATTTAAATTTTCAATTTTAATCACTTGCTTTCAGTCTCCCTTCGATTAAACTCATTAATCTTGATAATGAAAAAGTTAATACAAAGTACATACATGCTGCTATGATTAATGGCGTAAATGGATCAAATGAAATACCTTGAACAACCTGTGCATTAAACATAATTTCACCAACCCCAATTGTAGATATGATTGATGATTCTTTTATTAAAGTTACAAATTCGTTTCCTAGCGCTGGCAATATATTTTTAAAAGCTTGAGGCAATATGATATGAATCATTGTTTTTGAGTAGTTTAACCCCAAGCATTGTGCAGCTTCAGTTTGGCCTTTATCAACTGCATTAATTCCAGCTCTAATTATCTCAGCAATATAGGCTGAAGAATTAATAACTAAGGCAATCGTCCCACAAATTAAAGCAGAAATGTCTAATCCTAAAAGCGCGGTAGTGCCAAAAAATACGATAAACACTTGCACTAACATCGGTGTTCCTCTTAAAAATTCTATATATATTGTTGCGGGTAAAGAAATAATTTTAAACTTACTTAATTTTGCAAGTGCAATAAATGACCCGATTATTGCTCCACATACAACACCAATTAAAGAGATTATTATAGTGTTTTGTAATCCTTTTAAGAAAAAAGTTCCATACTTTTGAATAAAGCTTCCATCATTAACCATTTGTTCTGAAGCAATATCCATATATTTATTAATTAAATGTTTATCTTTAACATCTTTAATAGAGTGATTTAAGTGTTCTAATAAAATTGGTGAGTCTTTCGGTAGTGCTATAACTGTGGGTTTCTTTTCTTCATTGAAAGAAACATGGGCAATATTTAAATCCTTATTTTGCTTAGCATAAGCATCTGCTACTGGTTTTTCGATTACTAAACCATCAATTTTTTTACTTTTAAGTGCCAAAATTGCATCTGGTAAACGATTTAATGAACTTATTTGTGCATTTTCTATTTCTTGCTGTGCAATTTTTTCTTGTTCACTTCCCTTTTGAGCTCCTATTTTTTTATTATTAAAATCACTCAACTTATGGTAGGTATCATTATTATTTTTTCTAATTAACATAACATTTCCTGTTTCCATATATGGCTCGGAAAAATCAACTTCTTTTTTTCTTTCAGGTGTTGTTGTCATTCCTGATATAATTACGTCTATTTTTCCAGTTTTCAAAGCTCCAAGTAGGCTATCAAATTGCATATTCACTATTTTTAACTTTAAATGATTATCTTTAGCAACTTTTTTTGCTAATTCAATATCTACACCAGCATACTCTGTTTTACCATTTTTAGTTTTTTCAAATTCTAATGGTGCATAATCAGCTGATAATCCTACTCTTAATTCACCCCTATCTTTAATTTTATTCCAAGTTGCATCTTCATCAGCTAATGCCATTGGTTGTATGTATATCAATGTCAAACTAATTAAGATTGCTATCGCAAGTACTTTAGTTAATTTTTTCATAAGCAACCTCCTTTAATTAATTCATTATTATACATATAAACGCATTAATATACAATAAAATTTTAAAAAAAGAGTGAAACAAAATTCGATTTAAATTTTTGTCTCACCCTGACAGGTTAACTAGAGTTGAGAAAAGGTCAATATAAACACTTTCTCAATTCAGTCAAAAGCTATGAATTAAATTTATTTCATTATATAAATTAAATTTTTGTACAAACATCTTAATTGCTATTATTGTTTAGGAATTTCGAATTTGTATATGCCATCGTGATAGCTTGGTATTAATTTTTTGCATATTTCATGTATAATGAATGCACTCACAAATGGAATAACAAAATAGCCGAAAACGAGCAAAATAATATTTATAGTAGCGTCTCCAGACATTCTATTATATGCATTAATCGGTCCTACCAAGCCTGTATAACCAAATCCGGCAGATAAAGGTGTACCTTTAATACCTATAGCATATGCCAATACACCAGAGACGATACCATTTAAAGTTAAAGGAACTGCAATAATTAAATGTTTTAAATAGACTGGAATCATCATCTTCGCTGCACCTATAAGTAAAACAATATTAACCCCCATAGAGTTAACTCTTATTGAACCGAATATAAAAGTCACACAAGCTGCGACAATGCCCATGTTAGCAGCACCACTTCCCAAACCAGTTAAACTTATAGCTGTTGCTATGGCAACTAATGAAATAGGTGTAACCATTAACAATGAGAAAGTCACACTAATAAGTATAGACATAATTAAAGGATTAAGATCAGTGAATGAATTCACCATATGGCCAAGTCCTTTAGTAATTGTTTGTACATAAGGTAAAGTTATTAAACCAATTAATCCACTTAATACAGGTATTAAAACTGGTAATATAATCATTTCAAGTGAGCCTAATTTCCCATGTAAAATCATAAACATTGCACAAGCTATAATTACAACTAATATGATATTGATTATATCTCCAATCCCTTTTAAAACAATGCCCTTAGCTGTAAATTGAACCGCTCCAGATCCAAGCATTGCGGCTACGCCTACCATACAAGAACCTGCCCCATTAAACTTAAATTGATGTGCAGCTAAAACACCGATAATAAATGCCATGAATGATTGAATTATCATTACTAATTGAAACACATTTTCGAGCATTGGATGTGCATCCATAAATAACTTCAAAAATTCTCCTAATAACGCATTTGGTAATAAAGCTAATACTACTCCAGCACCTACCGCATTTAGAATATTACTAAAAAAATACTTTAAACTTACACGTTGTTTACTCATAGTAGCCTCCGTTTTTAAACATTAGCTTTATCTTAGTACAAACTAAAGTGTTTAACAATATGAACATTTCTTTTTTAATCAAAAATTAATGCTAATTTTAAAAAATACCATTGCTAAAACTTAACATAAGAAGTTAAACAATTATAAATATAATAGTTCAATAACTGATACTTAACCACTGACTAGAAAATTGAAAAATTGAAATCAATTAAAAAACAAAAAAAGTGGAAACGTTGCTAAAACAACATTTCCACATTAAGAATTATACCGGCGGTCGGGGTCGAACCGACACTCCAATACAGGAACGGGATTTTGAGTCCCGCGCGTCTGCCAATTCCGCCACGCCGGCTCAATTTTTGATAAATAAAAAACTTCCATTTGGAAGCAAAAACATGGAGCGGAAGATAGGATTTGCACCTATATCTCGTTCCGGGAAGGAACGTATTCTAAAAGTTGAAATACTCCCGCATTATTAAAATTTATTGGAGCGGAAGATAGGATTTACACCTATACCTTGTTCCGGGAAGGAACATATTCTAAGAGTTGAAATACTCCCGCATTATTAAGAATTATGGAGCGGAAGATAGGATTTACACCTATACCTTGTTCCGGGAAGGAACATATTCTAACAGTTGAAATACTCCCGCATTATTAAGAATTATGGAGCGGAAGATAGGACTTGCACCTATACCTCATTCCGGGAAGGAATGTGTTCTAAAATTGAACTACTCCCGCATCGTGCATGGAGGCGGCAACCGGATTTGAACCGGTGATAAAGGTTTTGCAGACCTCTGCCTTACCACTTGGCTATGCCGCCAATAACTGGGCTAGCTGGATTCGAACCAGCGCGTGACGGAGTCAAAGTCCGTTGCCTTACCGCTTGGCTATAGCCCATTAATAAAATTAAGGGCGGTTGAAGGGAATCGAACCCTCGAGTGTCGGAACCACAATCCGATGCGTTAACCACTTCGCCACAACCGCCATGGCAGGGACAGTAGGAATCGAACCCACATCAAAGGTTTTGGAGACCTCTATTCTACCGTTGAACTATGTCCCTAAATTAAGATGGTGGAGGGGGGCAGATTCGAACTGCCGAACCCGAAGGAGCGGATTTACAGTCCGCCGCGTTTAGCCACTTCGCT
>OIFG01000122.1_pt1 | contig 48106 bp, 42 predicted proteins | sample 1582031 | NCBI WGS metagenome assembly OIFG01 (sample SAMN07501051, study PRJEB24779) | human gut metagenome | isolation source: stool | host: human infant | place: USA: Pittsburgh, PA | reverse complement strand
GGTACCATTAAAAGTTTTACGTCGTTGGAAAATGCAACACTTTGGAAAAATTGTTGGTGAAAATAGCGTGTATTAAGAGGATATATAAGAAAACAGGTAACCTCGTGATGATGGTATACCTGAAAATAATTTGGTATGTAGACTTGCGATGTAGTTAGTTCATTAAATAAAACAGGAGAAGTAATGCGCCTATTAAGACAAAAATTACGCCAGGAATATAAATTTTTTCTCTGAGGTCAATGTTACGTTGGTATGCAACAAATCTACTAATACCGATTAAAATTAGACCAAAAAGTAATAAAATGATGGAAAGAACGAGCATTAACCGTACCTCCTAATCAAAAAAGTACAAATAGTAAATTGATTAATATGTATATCTTTCTTTCAAATCTATTATATTATGTAAGCGTATTTTTTTATAGCGATTTATTAATATATTGTAAAATTGTTATAACTTTTTGGAATGTTTATTAACAAAATTTATACATTCTTAATATTTTATAAAGGTAATAATAAACTGACTTTTCAAACTATACGTATTTGAATTATTTTGAGAAAAGAAACAGAAAGCAACTGTAGAAGGGCGGATAGTATTAAAGAGCAATCATGTTAATAAATATTTAATCAACGTGATTGCTCAAATTTGCAGGAACTATTTAGTGTTATATATTAATGTGATGAAATCTTGGATAATAGAAGTGAGATGTCTATCATTACGGTATATGAGTGAGATGTAACTTGTGGTTGGGGCATTAGGCAAAGTCTTACTAATAATGCTTGAATGATGACTTATAGCATTTTCACTGACTAAACTTAAGTAATTTGAATCTTTTATTGTTGTAAGGATACTGCTAATACTATTGGTTTCCATGTGAACGTCTAAGTTGATAAAGTTCTTGTTACGCCATTCGTCTATACTGTCTCGAGTTGCTCCGCTATTATGAATGATAAAACGGTAACTACTAATATCTTCTAAAGTAAGATGATCTTTTTGAGCAAGTGGGTGACGTTTGTCCATAGCAAGCACTAATGGATTCTCATGAAGACGTTTAACTTGTAGTTCCCCCTCGTTAAACCCTTTCTCAGCTATGACAGCAATATCAATCTTACGGTTTTTAACTTTCTCGATAATAAGTGGCGCAGTATCTACTGTTAAGTTAATATTTATATTTGGATGTTCATGCATATAGTTTTTAAATGTTGATGGTAAAATGCTATAGATCGGAGCGTGACTCGCACCAATTCTTAAAGTTCCTCGTTTAGATTGTTTGAAATCTTCCATCATATCTGTTGTTTCTTCTATTAAATTAAGCATTTTATTCGCATTCCGATAGAGTAATTCACCGGCTTCAGTGAGGTTGAAATGTTTACCTTTTTTGAAATACAGAGGTAATCCACATTCTTTGCTTAAGTTTTTTAAATGAAAAGTTACCGTTGGTTGTGTGATACCAAGTTTTTCAGCGACGGCGTTTTCGTTTTGTGCTTCAACGAAATGTTTAAAGATGAGTAATTGCTTTGTATTCATAAATTGATTTCCCCAAAATATATATTTTGTTTATACTATTTTCTATAATAAATAAAGAATTTTGAGGACACGTTAATAATTTGTTTAAAGTTAGTTAAACAGTGGTTTTATATTAATATGCAATAAGTCGTAGGTTAGGAGAGAAGGAAGTATGAAAGAAAGGATACTTGTGGTTTCTGATATTCACGGTCATCGGAAGGCACTCGTCACTCTTTTAAAGGCAGTTAATTTTAATGTGAGAAAAGATCAACTCGTTTTAATGGGAGATTATGTTAATAATGGACCCGATTCATTTGGGACTTTGAAGTTAGTGAAACGCTTAAAACGTCGAGGTGCACTTGCCTTGGCTGGCAATCATGAGATGCGTTGGTTAGAAAGTAAAGATAAAAAAATCAAACGCTGGCACAAATTTTTAAGAGAATTGTCGACAATCGAGGTCATAGATAATTACATATTTGCGCATGCTGGTATAGATACGTCTAAGCCTTTAAATAAACAGATTAAGGAATATACTACTGGTCATTATAACCATAATTTAAATAGAAACATCCCTAAAAATAAATATTTGATACATGGTCATATTCCTAATTATCGCTATGGGTTAAAAAATGATGAATTATATAAAAAGAAAAATATACTAGATATTGATACAGGTGCTGGTCATAATAAATTCTTATCTCTTATAGATTTAACTAATGCGTACCAATACTCTGTTAAGGTTACAGATACTAAAAAAATCAACACTAAACGTATAAAATTATAAAAATCTAAGACTGGTCAATGTTTGGAACCTTTAATTAATTTTCAAAAAATAGAAGTATAAGTTTTAAATTAAATGTTATATAATGAAGTGGAATATTAATAAAAAGGGTGACATGCATGAAGAAGCTTAGACAACATTCTAAATTTAATTCGTATTTAAAAGTGTCATGTTCAGTGTTGTTAATGAGTGGAACATTAGTGGGTTATGGATTTACCAAAGATGGATTTGCACAATCAAATGACCGCATTGACAACGTTTCAAGTGAAATGACATCTGTTCAAAATAAACTTGATAAAGCGATAGATAAAGCGAAAGCAAAAATTGACCGTTTGAAGTACCTACAAGCCACTGATATTAAGAGTTATAAAGAAGATATTGAAGATGCACGTAATCAGTCTGAAATTGATCAAATTTTAAGGGATGCACAGGAAGAAGACCGTATATCAAATGAGGAAAGTACTAAAGAAACTGGTGAAAAAGCAAGCACTTCAAATGAATCTTCACTCTCAACTGCTAAGCAATCATCAACGAATGAAGAAAATAAGCTAGATGAATTAGATAAAGTAATAGCCGATTTAGATTCTTTATCTGAAAAGGTTGATACCCATCAACAAAATGGCGATATGAAGTCGGAACAAGATTCCACAAATAATAATGAAAATAGCCAAATAAGTAGTGGACAATCAGCATCTTCTCAAAACAATAAGAATCAAATAAATGATAAAAATGATGATACCTCAATATTGGATGAAATGGATAATGTTAAAAATGACATAGAATCAACTAAAGAAAGTGCACATTCATCTGTAGAAGATATTCGAGATCAAACTGAATCATCCATTCAAGAGGACAATTCAACAAAATCGCATTCAAAAGATAATACTAATACTGCATCAGATAAAAGTATTCTAAATGGTATCAAACAGATAGATAAAGATGATGTAAGCCATAAGTCAAACAAGATTGATTCAAAAGAGGGTCATGTTGATGCATTAACTGACGAATTATCTGCTAATCAAAAAATTGACCAAGCCATTACAAAAGTTGAAAATCAACAAGATAACACATCGAAACGTTATAGTGACCATAAACTTGAGCAATTGAGACAGTTAGAACAACAAGTAAAGCAAAACAACAATTTGACTAATGAGCAAAAGCAAAATGTTGAAAAAGATATTAGAAATGTTCGACAAAATGTTAAAGCGAACCGAGATGAAATAAGCGGCCATTTAGAACAATCTTCAAATAAGCAAGCAACAGTCGAACAAATCTTAGGAAGTGTCTTTAGTAAAAACGAAGCTCAAAAGATAGCCAAGCAGATTAAAACTAACGGTCAGTCAGATAAGCAAATAACAGATCAAATGATGAAACATATCGACAACCTCAAAACGACAACAAGTGATGATATTTTGGCATCCATGTTTGATCAAGCGCCTGATAAAGAGGCTTTAATCAAAACATTGCTTTCAACACGTTTAGGAAATAATGAGGCATCACAAATAGCTAAACAGCTTGCTAAAGAGAACTTATCTAGCTCAGAATTAGTAAATCAAGTGAAGCAAAAAATTAACGCAAATCAAAAAATAACAGCTGATGATATTCTTAAAGACATACTTGATAAATCGTCAGACCCTAAACAAACCATCGAAACGTTATTAGCTACAAAGTTAAATCAAACACAAGCGAAGGCGTTGGCAGATCTTATTGCTAGAGCTCAAACGGATAAAGCTGATGCGTTAGATTTAGTGAAAAACGCATTAAACGGTACTGCTAGTGATTTATTACAGTTGCAAAATAAACTCGACACTGCAAAAAATAATTTGAGTTATATCTTAGATCCTATTACAAATAGACCTTCGCTATTTGATCGCATTAATGGTAGTGCATCAAGTTCTAACTCTCTTAATCAAGGGTCTCATTTACTAGATGGACTAACTGGTAGTAGTTTATTAGATGGTCTTAATTCAGGAGGAAGTCTGTTAGACAATATTGAAGATATTCCTAATCCTGTACAAGGATTATCATTAGGACAATTAGGCGATGATGATGGATTTTTAAGTGGTTTATTTGATGATGAAGGGAATCTATCTTTACCAAATACTGGGGAAGTAGTTAAAAAGTCTTGGTTACCAGTAACAGTGTTATTAGTGATTGCTGGGGGCACATTAATAGGGTTAGGTCGTCGTAAACAACAAAAAACAAAACAATAAATACAAACTTAAAGCGTGGATAACTGAGTAATCATTACTTACTTATGTTATCTACGCTTATTTTTTGGAAAAGAGGCTCAACATCGGTTAAGAAAGCGCTTGCACATTTTTTGAAAATAGCAAGTGAATTTTGAGAAATTATTGGTAAAGTTATGTGAAATAATTATGGAATACTTAAAAATATTTACACTTTATTTAATATTCATATTGATTGTAAAGTGCATTAGACATACACTAATAGTGGAAAAAGAAATTGAGAAATTTTTCACAAAGTTGCTTAATTAACAAATTTTCACAAAATATACGTTTTAAATGTGTATAGCATTTTCATAGATAAAAAAATACTTGAAGGGGTTGAAAAGCATGACACACACTAACGAAGTTACTAATAGCACTAGCAAAGGACGGAAAAAACGATTCTCGCTTAAGATGCCTGGCGCATTTACAATTTTATTTATTTTAACTGTAATCGCTGTTATGGCAACGTGGATGATACCGGCTGGTGCATACTCTAAGTTATCTTATGATGGCGGTGCTCATGAATTTAAAATTGTCGATGCTCATAATAAATCAAAAACAGTCCCTGGAACACAAGAACAATTAGATAAATTAGGTGTAAAAATTGATGTAGACCAATTTAAATCAGGTGCCATCAATAAACCTATCTCAATTCCTGGAACATACGAACGATTAGAACAAAAACCTGCTGGACCAGATCAAATTACATCAAGCATGGTTAACGGTACAATTGAAGCAGTCGATGTAATGGTATTTATTTTAGTATTAGGTGGACTCATTGGTGTTGTACAAAAGAGTGGTTCATTTGAATCAGGACTTTTAGCACTTACTAAAAAAACTAAAGGTCATGAATTTTTACTTGTATTCATGGTATCAGTATTAATGGTACTAGGTGGTACGCTTTGTGGTATTGAAGAAGAAGCGGTAGCATTTTATCCAATACTCGTACCTATCTTTATCGCCATGGGATATGACTCAATTATCTGTGTTGGGGCAATCTTCCTAGCAAGTTCTGTAGGTAGTACATTCTCAACAGTTAACCCATTCTCAGTTGTTATCGCATCAAATGCAGCAGGTACAACATTCGTAGATGGTTTATATTGGAGAATTGTTGGCTTAATTGTGGCAACAATATTCACAGTAGGTTATTTATACTGGTACGCTAAAAAAATTAAAAAAGATCCTAAAGCATCTTACACATATGAAGATAAAACTAAATTTGAAAATCAATGGTCAGTTATTAACGATGATGGCGGAGAAAAACCATTTACACTACGCAAAAAAATCATTTTAATTTTATTCATCTTACCATTCCCAATCATGGTGTGGGGCGTTATGACACAAGGTTGGTGGTTCCCAATCATGGCCTCAATGTTCCTAGCATTTACAATTGTAATCATGTTAATGGTAGCATTAGGTAAAGATGGACTTGGCGAGAAAGTGGTCGTCGATGCATTTGTAGAAGGTGCATCAAGTTTGGTAGGGGTATCACTAATCATTGGTTTGGCACGTGGTATCAATATGATTATGAATGATGGATTAATCTCAGATACAATCTTGAACTTCAGTTCATCACTTGTACAAGGTGTAAGTGGGCCAATCTTCATTGTAATATTGTTGATTATCTTCTTCTTCCTAGGTTTCATTATTCCATCATCTTCTGGATTAGCAGTTCTTGCAATGCCAATCTTTGCACCACTTGCTGATACAGTAGGTATTCCTAGATTTGTTATCGTAACAGCATATCAATTTGGTCAATATGCAATGTTATTCTTAGCACCAACAGGATTGATAATGGCAACATTACAAATGCTAGACATGAAGTACTCTCACTGGTTGAAATTCGTATGGCCAGTCGTTGCCTTCGTATTCATCTTCGGTGGTGGCATGCTTATCACTCAAGTATTAATTTATTCATAATAGAAGAATTAAATATTAGAACTGTCAACGGTGTCTACGACGCTGTTGGCAGTTTTTTAATAGGTATGGTCTTTAAATTCGAAAAATTTATGTATATTATTTTGAAAATGTTTTTCATTTTAGGTAATGATATTGATTAAAATTTTCTTTAGTATTATATTTCTATTTAAGAAAGCATTGTCAGTACGAATATAGAGTGATTTTATTTCAAAGGAGGTAATAAAAATGAATAAATTATTTGAGAAAGCACAACAATTTGGGAAATCATTCATGTTACCAATTGCCATTTTACCAGCAGTAGGTCTATTACTTGGGATTGGTGGAGCATTGAGTAATCCTAATACTGTAAAAGCATATCCATTTTTAGATATTACATTACTACAAAACATATTTACGCTAATGTCTTCTGCTGGAAACATTGTTTTTCAAAATTTACCAGTAATATTTGCTATTGGTGTAGCTATAGGATTAGCACGTAGTGACAAAGGAACAGCAGGATTAGCAGCACTAATTGGCTTTTTGATAATGAATGCAACTATGAATGGAATGCTACAAATTACAGATGATTTAGCAAAAACAACAGAATTAGCTCAAAAAGGACAAAGTATGGTATTAGGCATCCAAACAATTGAGACGGGTGTGTTTGGTGGTATCGTAACAGGTATTTTAACAGCATATTTACATAATAAGTTTAATAAAATTGAATTACCTGCCTATTTGGGCTTCTTCAGTGGTTCTCGTTTTGTACCTATTATTACTGCAGTTAGCTCAATATTTCTAGGCGTAATTATGTTTTTTGTTTGGCCAACAGTACAGAGTTGGATTTTTAATGCCGGAGGATTAGTTGAAAAGACTGGAGCTATTGGAACATTCTTCTTTGGATTTATATTACGTCTATTAGGTCCTTTTGGATTGCATCATATTTTTTACTTACCATTTTGGCAAACAGGACTTGGGGGCTCATTAGAAGTAAATGGACATATGGTACGAGGTACTCAAAATATCTTTTTAGCCCAATTAGGTGATCCGAGTGTAACACATTACTTCTCTGGTATATCTAGATATATGTCTGGTCGATTTATTACGATGATGTTTGGGTTGTGCGGTGCAGCATTAGCTATTTACCATACAGCTAAGCCAGAGCATAAAAAAGTAGTTGGAGGATTAATGTTATCAGCTGCATTGACATCATTCCTAACAGGTATAACTGAACCATTAGAATTTTCATTTTTATTTGTTGCACCTGTTTTATATTTAATTCATGCTTTCTTAGATGGATTAGCATTTATGATGGCGGATATATTTAATATTACAGTAGGACAAACATTTAGTGGTGGATTCATTGACTATATATTATTCGGTGTACTACAAGGTAATTCTAAAACGAATTACTTATGGGTTTTACCAATTGGAATCGTTTGGTTCTGCTTATATTACATTATTTTTAGATTCTTAATTATTAAATTTAATTTCAAAACACCTGGACGTGAAGATAAAGAACAAATTGAAAGTGTTGAAGCTACGGAACGTGCTGATACTATTATCAAAGGTTTAGGTGGTGCTACTAATATTGAGGAAGTAGACTGTTGTGCTACTAGACTTAGAGTAACTTTAAAAGATGGATCATTATTAAGTAAAGATACTTTAATGACAACAGATGCTAAAGGTGTCATTATTCGAGGTAATGGTGCCCAAATTGTCTACGGACCACATGTTACAACAATTAAAAATGAAGTCGAAGAAGTTTTAGAGCAAAAATCATAAAAGATAAATCGGATAAACGCTTAATCTAATAAAAATAGGCAATTTCTATTGTAATAAAATAGAAATTGCCTTTTTGATCTATTATTTAAATTACTTTAATTAATCTAGCTCACATCAGCTTTATTTAGGTTCAATATAGTGTAAGGCTTCAGCTGTGCTAGCATCGATTGTACGATATGATACGATGCCTAAACCTTTTACATTAGATTCTGAGATGACGATAGAGCCATCTTTATTTACCTTTTCAACAAAGGCAACATGACCATATATATCATGCGCACCAGCTTGTCCTGCTTCAAAGACTACTGCGCTATGTGTAGACGGTGTTTGACTGACATCATAGTTATCACTTTCTGCACGATTATCCCAGTTATGGGCATCTCCCCAGTCGCTACCTACTTTCTTACCAAATTGTTGAACACGTTCGTATACATACCATGTACATTGACCTTGAGGATAAGGTGATGACGAATCTGTGATTTCAAATGATTTAAACTCACTACCTGAAGCATCTTCTCCACTAGATGTTTGTTTAGCATAGCGATCTAAATCTGGCATTTTTTTCTTATCAAAATCAGTTAAGTGATAGTGCTTGATTAAGCTATTTAATTTAGTAGCATAGTTAGGGTCTGTAGCATACGTACGGCTTAAATGTCGTGTCGCGTCACGATAATCTATAGCTTCATGCTTCCAAGTAGGTTTATAAATTGTTGGATTACCGTCGATACCATTTTTAATTAAATCAGCATAATCTTCCAATGATGCTTTAGTACTTGGATATTTACGGAACCCAGCATTAATACTAAACATACTGTTGTCACTACCAGCTTCTAGCGTATTAAAGTTTACAGATTGTCCTTTATAACTACCTTTAATACCAAATAAATTATAATTAGGTGCTTGTGCTAAGGTACTGTTTCCTGAACTAGATTCAAGAATAGCTTGAGCAATCATAACTGAGGCATAAAGATCTTTATCTTGACCAATCTTATGTGCATCTTTAGCGATAGACTTAATAAAGTCACGCGTACCTTTATTTTCAACAACTGTTATATCGCCATCCGTTACGTCACTACCATTAAGTTGAGGTAATGTTTGGAACAAACTAGTTGAACGCGTATTACTTTGCTTAAAGTCATCTTCAAATGACTGTGCAGGTGTAGTTTTATGTTCAAGCTCCTTCTTAGTTGGCAACTGAGGGTTACTTGCTTTAGTCGTGTTGTTTTTTGTTTTTTTACCCTTAGATGTGTTTGTTTCGTTATCCTTTTTAGATGATTCGAAATCTTGATGCGTCTTTTTAGCATCTTCACTATACTTATCGAGCACAGTGTCTAAGGCAGATTCAGATAGACTATTACTATCAGAAGATGATGTTTTACTAGAATCATTTTTTGAGTCAGTGCTTGTGTCGTCATTATCTGATTGATGATTAGTGGTATCTGTATTATTACTTCCTTGATTATCTTTATCATCATCTGTTTCATCTGAGACGAAATCATCAATAGCATCTAACGCTTTACTAACACTTGCATCGTCCTTATCTTGATTGGCAGTTGATTGTTGTTTTGTATCTATCTCATCTTGTCGTGAAGTCTTATCTGATTGGTTAGCTTTCTCACTACTTTGCTGTACGTCATCATGTTCGCGATTCGTTGTGTCAGAAGATGAAGCGCTATGTTCTGTTTGATCTTGGTCTTGTGAATCAGTATCTTGCTCATTTGTAGAATGCGTGTCATCATCTGTTTCATTAGTGCTTGCGGGTTGCTCATAATCTGAAATATCACTATCGAAATTAAATAATGATGCAATTAAATGAGTTAGGCTAAATCCGTTTTGATATAAATCAGGATTTAAAAAGTTAGAAGCAGGTAAACCACTAGAATGAGTTGCGTCAAAGATTGGAGAAAGGGGTGTACGGTAAGTGTTATTTGTATCTTTATCACGCTTTTGATGACTGCGAGATACGCTTGTGTTGTCATCATCTTTCTCCTCTGATGACGTATTTGATGACTTAGACTTTTCTCGTTTTATCTTGTTCTTCGAATCTTCCTTAGTAGGTGCTTCAGAAGATGTGTTATCGGACTGAGTATCGTCTGGTTGAGATGCTTCATTAATATTATTGTCATTTACATATTCATTATGATCAGTCTGTTCTTCTTGTGTGCTAGATGATTTCATCTTAGCATCTTCGTTTGTGTCTTCAGCATGTGCAATGCTAGTCGTAAATGTTGGCAATACTAGCGTTGTTGTTAAAAAGTAAATCATGAATTTATGCTTCGACATTACGCTCTTTTCCTCCTATCAAATTAACTATGGTGGTATGCGAATATATCAGAATTTGATATAATATTTATTATGATTTTTAGTTGATAAGTATCAACTAATTATTACTTTGCTCAATAAAAGTATTATACTAACTCTATAAAGAAAAAAACAATACTTAATATCAATTTGAGATAAAATCTTAATATTCCATTTTTAGGAGTGTGAAAATGAAAAACGCACTAAAATTATTTATAACGGACTTGAAGCGAGTTGCTAAGACGCCAGCAGTTTGGGTTATACTAGCAGGACTTGCGATATTACCGTCTTTCTATGCTTGGTTCAACTTATGGGCTATGTGGGATCCTTATAGCCATACAGGTCATATCAAGGTTGCCGTTGTGAACGAGGACAAGGGTGACAAAGTTCGTGGCAAGAAAATTAATGTTGGTAATACATTAGAAGACAATCTTAAGAAAAACGATAAATTTGATTGGCAATTTGTTAGCCGGGAAAAGGCAGACCATGAAATTAAAATGGGTAAATATTATGCTGGCATATACATACCTAAAGAATTCTCGCATCAAATTACTGGCACATTAAGAAAGAAACCACAAAAAGCCGATATCGAATATAAAGTTAATCAAAAAATCAATGCCGTCGCACCGAAAATGACTGATACAGGGTCAACGGTCATCGTTGACGAAGCAAATAAACAGTTCAACGAAACCGTCACGAAAGCGTTACTACAAGAAGCGAACAAAGTGGGTATTCAACTTGAAGATGAAGTACCTACAATTAATAAAATAAAAAATGCAGTTTATGCGGCACATGACTCATTACCACAAATCAATAAAATTGCGGATCGTATTGAATATTTGAATGATCATCAGGATGATCTTGATAAATATGCAAATCAATTCCGTGCATTAGGTAATTACAAAGGCGATATTTTAGACGCCCAACAAAAGCTTAATGATGTGAATGCAGCCATTCCGTCACTTAACGAAAAGGCAAAACTCATCTTAGCACTTAATGAATATATGCCGAACATTGAGAAACTATTAGATGTAGCTTCTAATGATATACCGGCACAATTTCCTAAGATTAATAGAGGCGTGGATATTGCTAGTGAGGGGCTTGATTTAGCGAATACGCGTTTAAATGATGCACAAGGTTATCTTACATCTGCTCAGCAACGCGTAGGTGATTATCAAGAAGCGGCAGGGCGTGCTCAAGAAGTAAATAACCAAGCCAATAGTGCATTGCGTCAACAAAGTACGTCGGGACTTCCTCAATATCAAATTCAGAAGTTGAGCACAGATAGTAGCCAGGACACTGTGAATGATAATCAAATTGTCTCAAACAATGACGTGAAGTCTATGAATAGTGCGCTTGCAGAAGCATTATTAACACTTTCAAGTAATTCTGATAATCAAGCGAAAGCAACACAGTCAGACATTAAAGCCTTGAAAGATATATCTTATGGTGTTATTGGTTCTAATCGACCGACTGAATTTAATGACATGTTACGTAATTTAAAAACACGTCTTGAAAATAGCTCGAAAAGTAATCAACAATTGATAGACGTATTAAAAGAATTAGAAAAAAGAGAACATGTCGATTTATCGTCGCAAATTAAACAAGTTGAGAGTGCCAATAATCGTATCAGCGATTCATTACGTTCAACGAATCAACTCATTGATGCACTAAAAAATGGTAGTTCAGGTAAAGCAGAAGCAGTTAACGTATTGCGTTCGTTACCAGATTTAAATAAAGCGTTAGGTAACTATCGTGATTTCATTAAAAACGACTTAAACAATCGTTTGTTAGTTGTATCTAATCAAATTACACAAGAATTAAGCAAAGGTCAGAATACGTTATCAGACGTTCAATCTAAATTAAATACGATTAATCGTGTTATCATTGCTGGTCAGGATATAGTTACAGATGGACAGAATCGTATAGCTAACATTCAAAGTGAATTACCTGCTTTAGAACAAACCTATATTAATGCTATGCAAACTGCTCAGAAATATTTCCCTACAGTGAAAAAAGACGTAGCGAATGCAGCTGACTTTGTTCGTAATGATTTGCCAGATTTAGAGCAACAACTTGCGAATGCTACAGCAACAGTAAATACGAACTTACCGACATTGTTCAATAAGTATGACAATGCCGTTGATTTATTAAATCAAAATCAACCACGTGCGAAAGAAGCGTTAGCAAACGTAGCTAATTTCTCTGAAAACCGTTTGCCAGATATTGAAAAAGATTTAAACAAAGCGAATAAAATATTTAAAAAATTAGATGAAGATGATGCGGTAGATAAAGTGATTGATGCGTTGAAGAATGACTTGAAGAAACAAGCCGACGTGGTTGCGAATCCTATTCATAAGAAACAAGTAGATGTCTTCCCAGTTAAAGATTATGGTTCAGGTATGACACCATTCTATACGTCATTATCTATATGGGTAGGGGCATTATTACTAGTAAGTTTATTGTCTGTAGATAATAAACATGAAGCCTTGGAAGATGAGTTAACGAAACGTCAAATTTATTTAGGTAAAGGTGCTTTCTTTATAATGATGGGTATCATTCAAGCATTGATTGTAACGATTGGTGACTTGGTTATTTTGAAAGCGCAGGTTGAATCACCGACATTGTTTATCTTAGTCGCACTGTGTGGTGCTATTGTCTTTAATACGATTGTGTATACATGCGTGTCATTACTTGGAAACCCAGGTAAAGCTATTGCAATCATTTTACTAGTATTACAAATTGCTGGTGGTGGAGGAACATTCCCAGTTGTAACTGCACCTAAGTTCTTCCAAACGATTTCACCATATTTACCATTCACGTATGTGATAGATTCCTTACGTGAAACGGTAGGTGGCATTGTACCAGAAATTTTAATTACGAAAATGATTATCTTAATACTATTTGGACTAGGATTCTTTATTTTAGGCATCTTAGTCAAACCAGTCTTAGATCCAATTATGCGTAAAATTTCTAAACGCGTGGCTGAAAGTAAAGTAACTGAGTAGTTACGGAAACGATATTTGTACTATAAAAAGCATTCTAACCTTATAAATGGGCTAGAATGCTTTTTATGTGCTATATATTTATTGTTGCTATGTTTAATTTTTATCTTTAGAATCACTTGAATTACCAGAACTACTTGAACTTTGTGTTGAACTATTGTTAGTTGTCGTTTTATTCTGTGTGCTAGGTTGTGATGTTGATGGCTGTTGCGTAGAAGGTTGTTGTGTACTTGGTTGTTGTGTTGTTTGAGTTTCTTTAGTATTTTTTTCTGAAGTAGCACTTTCTGAACTCTTTTGTCTTGAACTGCTTTCTTTTGTTTTAGATTCTTGTGTTCGAGTTGTCGAGTTATTTTGTTGTGTAGAATAACTTTGTTGCGTGTTTACAGTGTTGTTTGACTTTGGTTCTGATTGTGCATTTTCTCCATTATTAGATGTAGTAGATTGCTCATCAGTTTGTTCTTCTTTCGTTTTATCTTTCTTCTCTTTTTTATCATGCTTCTCAGTTTTATGATCATCACTTGAATTTGATTGTTTAGTACCAGTTGCTGCAAAGAATATTGAAAAACCTAAAGCAACAACAAGTAATAAAATGACGATACCTGCCAATACTTTTTTCAAGGTGTATCCTCCGTCCTTAATTCATTTCTTTATCTTATTATAATAAAACTTCATAAAATAGATAGTATTTACACAATTTTATAATATTAAATTTTGTTTACTAAAATTTTTGATAAATAGGTCTTAAGTACAGTGAATGTTTGTATGTATTGTGCGATAATATAAATGAAGTGTAATTCTAATATAGAAAGAAGGACTAACATGAATAAAGTAGTTAAAACTATTGCCTCAACAACATTAGCATTTGGAACACTTTTAGGAGTGAGTAGCGCTGTATTACCAGTACAAGATACTGCTCATGCAGCAACGCAAACTAAAGGGTATTACTACTCTTATAATGGTTACGTTGATAAAGACGCTAAATTCTTAACAGACAAGAACTTTATTAACGCAATCAAACACGACAACATTAAATTTAATGGTATCAAACTTGCTAAAACAAATAGCACAACTGTAAAAGAAAAGTATAATCAGAAATTTACTGGCGTAACAAGCAATGGCAAAAAAGCGAATAAATTACAATTTATAGTTAAAGGCGATTTAACGTACAGTCAACTTAAAAAAGCTTATGGTAAAGATTTGAAAAAAGTAAAAGGCAACAATAATGTTAAAGGTAGCGGTATTTACGTTTATAAACCAAATAAAGATGGTTTAGCAACATCATTTGTTCTTAATAACAATAAAGTTGTAGAAGTAGATATTAGTTACGTAGGCTTTACAACAAGTAAATAATATTTAGAAGAGCGCATAAATGGGACTTCCTCATCTATGCGCTTTAATTTATCTCTAGTTAAAATAAAACTCATGTTTCAGTGATATGAGTCACTAATTACGCAACACACTTACTCTACATTACAAATAACCTCAAAATCGAGTTTCATCGTTTGTGAACCGTTCTCGTTACTAATTGTGATACAGCGATTTAGCGAGTCGATACGACGTATATACGCTGCAATTGATTGGATATAGCCATTTCTCCAATAACTAATCATTGCCAGTTGGTGCTGTGTGAATTTATATGTGAGCTGTCGATTGATATTTTCGAATTGATCATCTGACAATGAAGGCATGGCAATTTTATTCTGTTCCTCAATAAAATCATTCAATTGTTGATATTGTTCTGGCATTGTTGCAAAGGGAGCCCACTTCACCATGCCACGTCCTTGAGGAATGTTAGCGTCTAGATATTGTCTTGGTATTTTACGATAATCTGTTTCATATTTATACTCATCTGGCGCATTAGGATTTGGAATCATGTTAACCACCTCAAATTCATTATAGAACATATGTTCGCATTTTGGAAGTGGTTTTCTACAATATAAAGTAATTTTATATTTATTTTGGAAAAGTAAAAAAACTATATAAAAGAGCCATAAGTTTAACAAAGGGGAAGTAAACTTATGGCTATAGTTATTACATAATATAACTTTTTGTGAAGGAGTTAATGGGGATGTTACTCCTATATTTAGTATAACATAATTTATATAAAAAAATTATTTAACGATTTGTGAAATTTAATTTTGTGTAATTATAAACAACATTACATCAAATATTAAACACTTCTAATTAGTTAACCAAAATTGTATAACAATCAAGAATGGCGTATGATATGTTTAGTTATAAAGAAAGAAGGCTTCTAATTTGAGAAAAACTACAAAAACATTAGTCGCAACGACATTAGCACTAAGCACATTATTTGGTGTAGGTGTTACAAGTGCATTGACGGACACATCTATTGCACATGCTGAATCTAAAGCTACAACAAACACAACTCATTCTAAAGCGAATGCGACATCTGCATATTACAATTATAAAGGATATGCAGGTCAAGACGTATCTTTTGTATTAGATAAACATTTTAAAAATGCGGTAAAAGCTGAAAATGTTACATTCAATGGTATTAAATTGAAAGCAACAACATCATCTAAAAATGTGAAAAAATATGATCAATATTTTAGAAACGTTTCGAAAGATGGTAAAACAGCATCATTACTTGATTTAAACGTAACGGGTAAAATGACATTGGATCAATTAAATAAAACTTACGGTAAAGATTTACAAAAGGTAAATAACCAAAAGCATAATACAACAGGTATCTATTTCTACCAACCAAATTCAAAAGGAATGACGGTATGGTTTGATGTAGATAACGGTAAAGTTGATCGCGTGGTAATAGGTTATAGCACTGTAAAACAAGCTATGAAAGAATCAAAATAGCATAACTTGAAAGACACCTCAATAGTTGGATGATAAATCTTACTTTTGGGGCGTTTTTATGTAAATAATTAAATTTATAACAGATTTTATGAAATACCCCACACAAAGAAAGACAAAAAAATGATACGTTAAAAGTAAAACATAAATATAGCAGTAGGCTGTATAGGGATAGAGGGAGTTTATAATATGAAAAAGAATAAACGTCTAGATCTCATCGCAACGGTAGTTAAGAATAACCGATTTAACAAAAAGGAAGAGATTGCAGATTACATCGATACGCATTTCGGGGTGCGCTATAGCGTAACTACGATTTCAAGAGATTTGAAAGAATTAAAGATTTTTAAAGTTCCAGCTGTAAGTAATCAATCCTATTATAAGAAGTTAGATAATACGCAACAAATGGATGCTAAAACGAAACTGCTACATTATTATGACAGTGAAATTAAAAATATCATAATAAAAGATAGCTACATACTTATCAAAACATCTCCAGGATTTGCGCAATGCATTAATTATTTCATTGATCGAATGAATATTAATGAAATATTAGGGACAGTAGGTGGCAATGACACATTGATGGTACTAACTAATTCTGAAGAAATGGCTAAATATGTGCATTATAAATTATTTAATCATAAATATTCAAATTAATGTATAAAATATAATGTGGATTTACTTTTTTATATTATCTATAATAGAGTGTAACACACCTAAATTATAATGTTCATAACCTAAGTAGTTATATAATTGTAGATACAAATCACGGGTGTTTATAAATACAGAATAATGCATAAAAAACTTTTCTTAAAAATATTATCATACGAAAATAAATGGAATATACATAAAAAGCACCAAATGCCCAATGATTTTGTATATTCAATCACAAATATGCATTGAATAACCAGAAAGCATGAACTAGCACACGTTCATATTGTGAAAACAATCACATAAACTTTTTTGAAAGCGCTTTATACTCTAATTGTAGATAAATAAAGGAGGAAATGAATATGACACAAGGACCTATTCAAGTAAACAGTGAAATCGGTAGATTAAAAACAGTATTACTCAAACGACCTGGTAAAGAATTAGAAAATTTAGTACCAGATCACTTAAGTGGCTTGCTATTCGACGATATTCCTTATTTAAAAGTGGCGCAAGAAGAACACGACAAATTTGCACAAACACTTCGTGATGAAGGTGTGGAAGTTGTTTATTTAGAAAAACTAGCAGCTGAAGCAATTGCAGATAAAGATGTGCGAGAACAGTTCATTGACGACATTCTTGCAGAATCTCAAAAAACAGTATTAGGACATGAAGCTGAAATTAAAACGTTTTTTGCGAAGTTATCAGATCAAGAATTAATCGATAAAATTATGGCTGGTGTGAGAAAAGAAGAAATTGAACTAAAAACAACACATCTCGTTGAATACATGGATGATAGATATCCATTCTATTTAGACCCAATGCCTAACCTTTACTTTACACGTGATCCTCAAGCATCAGTAGGTAGAGGTATGACAATTAACAGAATGTATTGGAGAGCACGTCGCAGAGAATCACTATTTATGACATACATTTTAAAATATCATCCAAGATTTAAAGATGCAGATGTACCAGTATGGTTAGACCGAAACTCACCATTTAATATCGAAGGTGGAGATGAATTAATTCTATCTAAAGAAGCTTTAGCCATTGGTATATCTGAACGTACATCAGCACAAGCAATTGAACGCTTAGCACGTAATATATTTAAAGATGAATCTACGACATTCAAGAAAGTAATTGCGATTGAAATTCCAAATAGTCGTACGTTCATGCATTTAGATACAGTATTCACAATGATTGACTACGATAAATTCACAGTGCATTCAGCTATTTTCAAAGAAGAAAATAACATGAATTTATTTACGATTGAATACGATGAAGCAAAAGATGATATCAAAATTACACATTCTAATAAACTACGTGAAACGCTAGCAGACGTACTTGGCGTTGAAAAAATCGAGTTTATCCCAACTGGTAATGGTGACGTGATAGACGGCGCACGTGAACAATGGAATGACGGTTCAAATACGCTATGTATACGCCCAGGTGTGGTCGTTACTTATGACCGAAACTACGTATCAAACCAATTACTTCGTGATAAAGGCATTAAAGTGCTTGAAATTACTGGTAGTGAACTTGTTCGTGGACGTGGGGGCCCAAGATGTATGAGCCAACCATTATTTAGAGAAGATATTTAAAGTATTTCGAGCAAACGTAAGGACTTTTTTGAAAAATACATCGCAGGGAAAGTGATGTAGAAATATAACACAAGGAGAAGGGTTTGAAGCAGGGTTACCAGACAATTGAATAATGATGCTTCAAGCCCTTAATTTAAAAGTAATCCTCCTTAGAAGGGGAAATGAATTATGAATGAATCAGACACAAACAAACTTGGTAAAACGTCACTTATTGGCTTAGTCATTGGTTCTATGATTGGTGGCGGTGCGTTCAATATCATTTCTGATATGGGTGGTCAAGCCGGTGGTTTAGCAATTATGATTGGATGGATTATCACCGCAATCGGAATGATTTCACTCGCATTTGTCTTCCAAAATCTCACTAATGTAAGACCGGACTTAGAAGGTGGAATTTACAGTTATGCACAGGCTGGATTTGGCGACTTTATTGGTTTCTCAAGTGCTTGGGGCTACTGGTTTGCTGCGTTTCTAGGTAACGTAGCCTATGCAACATTATTGATGTCAGCAATAGGTAACTTCTTCCCAATCTTCAAAGGTGGTAATACGCTACCAAGTATTATCGTCGCTTCTTTCTTATTATGGGGTGTGCACTTCTTAATACTTAGAGGTGTTGAAACCGCAGCTTTTATCAATAGTATTGTAACTGTTGCAAAGTTAATTCCTATATTCTTAGTTATCATTTGTATGATTGTAGTATTTAATTTCGATACATTCAAAGCAGGATTCTATGGCATGACAAGCGGAGGTACAGGTATATTTAGTTGGGGCGATACAATGTCTCAAGTGAAGAGTACAATGCTTGTAACCGTATGGGTGTTCACTGGTATTGAAGGTGCAGTGGTATTCTCAGGTCGTGCTAAATCGAAAAAAGACGTAGGTACTGCTACCGTCATTGGACTTGTTTCAGTCCTCGTTATTTATTTCTTAATGACCGTCTTAGCACAAGGCGTCATTCAACAAAATCAAATTGCTGATCTTGCAAGCCCATCAATGGCACAAGTGTTAGAACATATCGTTGGTCATTGGGGTTCAGTACTCGTTAACATTGGATTAATTATTTCTGTTTTAGGTGCATGGCTTGGTTGGACATTACTAGCTGGTGAGCTACCATTTATAGTGGCTAAAGATGGCTTGTTCCCGAAATGGTTTGCTAAAGAAAATAAAAATAAAGCACCAATCAATGCATTATTAATTACAAACATTCTAGTACAAATATTCTTAATTAGCATGTTATTTACAGACAGTGCATATCAATTTGCGTTTTCACTTGCATCAAGCGCGATTTTAATTCCGTATATGTTTAGTGCCTTTTATCAATTGAAATACACAATTGAGCATAAAGGACACGCTACAGTGAAACAATGGGCAATCGGTATTATTGCATCAATCTATGCGATATGGCTTGTGTACGCTGCAGGTATTGATTACTTGTTATTAACCATGTTGCTCTACATCCCTGGTCTATTTGTTTATCGTTTCGTACAACGTAATAACCATAAACCATTAACGAAAGGTGACTATATCTTGTTTGCAGTCATTATCATACTTGCAATAATAGGTATCATTCGCTTAGCGATGGGAAGCGTTTCAGTATTCTAATAAAAAGTTTTAAAAGATTTAGGAGTGTATCTCAATGGCCGGAAAGACATATATCAACAACAGAGACAATGATTTAAGTGAAGGGCTCAAACAATTAGCGTCTTACTTAAATATTCCAACGGGTGTCATTCAAGCATTCAAGAGTGAGTGTTTCGTGCGACGTTACAATAAAGGACAAATCATATATTATTCATCTGATCAGCCCACCTATGTGTATTTGTTACTAGACGGTATTGTTTTGCGTGAAACAATTAATGAAGATGGGGACGCTTATCGTAAGCTTAATAAAGAGCAACTATTATTTCCGTTAAATCATCTCTTTCGAAAAATTGAATTAAACGAGATGTGCACAGCTATAACACCATGTAATGTAATAGGCATACCTAAAGATATGTTGGAATATCTTTGTAAAAATCATGACGACATATTTGTTACACTGTTCGAAAAGTTAAATAACGAACTTGAACTGCTAATGGAATACAATATGGCATTAACCACAAAGTTGGCGAGAGAACGTATTGAGAAAGTACTATATTATTTATGTCATGCAATAGGATACGATCATGATGAATTCTACGAAATTAAACATATCATGACCATTCAATTACTGAGTGATTTAGCAGGTATTTCACGTGAAACAACTGGCCATATTGTACATGAATTAAAAGAAGAGAAAAAATTAATAAAAAATGGCAAAAACTGGATGGTTATAAAGTAATAAATAAGACACAAAGCCCCCTTTATATACAAAAAGCGTTTATATTAAACTACCAAACCGATATAAACACAATAATTGCTACTTAAGACGTTGGTGACATTACTAACGTCTTTTTGTATGTTTGGGTAACACCTTTTTCAGAAAAAGTGTAAAATAGATATAATCATTTATTATTAGAAGGGGCGACAATCAACATGGCACTCATGACAATCAATTACTTATCACCATCTTTAGGTATGCAACAATCATTTGTAGCAATTATTCCAGAAGACGCCAGTTTCTTCGACGAAACACAATCACCTAAATCTTATAAATCACTTATGCTATTGCATGGATTATCAAGTGATGCAACGTCGTATACACGCTTTACCAGTGTTGAGCGATATGCAGATGAACATCAATTAGCCATTATTATGCCGAATGCAGATCATAGTGGCTATGCAAATATGACGTACGGTCATAGTTATTATGACCATATATTGGAAGTGTATCACTACGCACATAAGCTACTTCCATTATCACCAAAACGTGAAGATAATTTTATTGCAGGTCATTCGATGGGTGGTTACGGCACGATGAAATTTGCATTAACACAAGGAAGACTCTTCTCTAAAGCATCGCCATTGTCTTCTGTCTTTCAAGCGCAAGGGTTAATGGAACTTGATTATCCTGATTTCGCACCGAAAGCAATTACAGGGGAAGATACAAATATCAAAGATACTGAACACGATACATATTATTTAGTTGATGAAGCGGTCGAAAAAGGATTAACCATACCTAAGTTGTTGATTCAATGTGGTACAGAAGATTTCTTATATGAAGATAATCAACAATTTATGACATACTTGGATGATAAAGGAATTGACTATCAATATGAAGAAGGTCCTGGAGAACATGATTATGCGTTCTGGGATAAGGCCATCAAACGCACAATTGAATGGTTAGTAGAAGAATAGGAATGAAAATGAATTTGGAATCAAAATGATGAATAATAGGGAGTGGGACAGAATTCTTTTTAAATTCGTCGTCCCACCCCCGCAAGGATGACTAGAACTGAAAAAAGCTTGATTTAAGCGCATTTTCAGTTCAGTCAGCTACTACGAATTTGCAAAATAGCATCATCATGTTATTTATGTCCCAGGCTCTTTTTGACATATTTAAAATGCTGAATATCTAACTTGAGTGATTGACAAACACTAGGGAACAACCTATCATTAATGATGAAAACGTTTTCATTAAAGGTGGTACTATGGCAACAATTAAAGATGTAGCTCAGAGAGCAGGGTTATCTATATCGACGGTTTCAAGATATTTAAATCATCATCCTTATATTACTGAGGATAAGAAAATTAAAATCCAACAAGCGATGGATGAACTTGATTATGTGCCAAATTCAGTCGCTATGCAATTGCGTTCTAACAAGTCTTATACGATTGGTATCATTGTACCTAGAATTACGAATCCATATTTCGCGTATTTGATTGATGCAATTGATAAAGAAATTAAAGGCACACCATACCATACGTTAATTATGCAAACATATAATGATAAAGAAGAGGAATTAAGATTATTAAATATGTTTAAGCAAAGACACATTGCTGGTGTGATTATGGGCGCACTTGAAAATGACATAGAAGTTTTAGAGACGTATACGAAATATGGACCTATTATTTTATCGGCAGATCAATCAATGCAGTCTGATAAAGTAAAGATTATACATACCAACCAACGTCAAACGACGTATGATGCCATTCAATACTTAATTAATAAAGGATATCGAAACATAGCTTATTGCACGGACAATAATTACTATGATCATTGCTTCAATAAACCTAGAAATGTCGGATTTAGAGTAGCGATGAAAGATAATGGTCTAGATATTAGAAATGAATGGATTTTTAATAATGTTCATACAATTGAAGATGGTGAGCAGATAGGGAAAATATTGTTGCGGCAAGAACAGTTACCAGATGCTATATTTACAGGTAGCGATGAAGTGGCATTAGGGTTAATGGACTTTATGACTGCCCATCAAATAGATATTCCTAACCAAATCGCCATTATGGGATATGATAACCAACCCATTTCTAGTTTTTTGAAGATTCCATTATCGACAGTCAATCAACCAGTCAATGATATTGGTAAGCAATTGATTAACTATTTATTGGCATTACTTGAAGAGACAGAATTTAAAATCAAAGATGATGTATTAAAATTAAATATCGTAGAACGACAAAGCACATAAATAGAGCCTTCCATTTCGAATTTTAAACGAAGTGGAAGGCTTGTTTCTATTTATAAATCAAACAAGGATACTTGAATATTGTAAGTAATCATCGTTATGTGTAAAATGTAAATAACATCTATGTATAATACATGTAAAAGTTAATAAGGGGATGAGTAGCATGGTAAATGTAAAAAAACAAAGAATGAAAATTTACGTACTAGACAATGGACGCATGAAGATGGATAAAAACTTGATGATTGCTAATTCAAACCAAGCGACGATGGATAATCCAAATCAGCCTAATGAAATGCATGAATTTCCTATTTACACTGTATTCATTGATCATCCTGAAGCAAAGATTTTATTTGATACAGCATGTAATCCAAATGCTATGGGAGATAATGGGCGTTGGATTACAGCAACACAAAAAGCGTTTCCATACTTTGCTGACGAAGCATGTCATTTACCTAATCGACTTGAACAAATTGGCATAGACCTTAAAGATGTTGATATTGTTGTGGCCTCTCACTTGCACTTAGATCATGCAGGATGTCTTGAATACTTTACAAATGCGACTGTCATAGTGCATAACGATGAACTCAACGGGACAATGCAATCTTATGCACGTAACCAAAAAGAAGGTGCGTATATATGGGCGGATATAGACGCATGGATTAAAAACGATTTAACTTGGAAGACTATGAAACGAGATGAAGATTATTTAAAACTCGTAGATGGCGTTAAGGTCTTGAATTTTGGCAGTGGTCATGCATGGGGCATGATTGGCTTAGAAATTGAAACTGAAGAACTTGGAACAATTATTCTCGCCTCAGATGCTATTTATACGAAAGAAAGTATGGAACCAACACTTAAACCTCCAGGTATCTTGTATGATTCGGTTGGGTGGACAAATTCTGTAGAAAAGATAAAAAAATTAGCAGCAGAGAAAAATGCACAAATTTGGTTTGGCCACGATGGAGAACAATTTGCTAAATTTCGAAAATCAACAGACGGATATTATGAATAGGGACTTTCAAGGGAGTGTTTAATTATGAAAACAAGAGCAGCAGTATTATATGAAATGGAAGCATCTCAACCTTATAAAGAATCGAAACCTTTAAAAATTGAGAGCTTAGAGTTAGAAGATCCTCATGAGCATGAAGTATTGCTAAAAATACATGCAGCAGGGATATGCCATTCAGACTTATCAGTAATTAACGGCAGTAGACCTCGACCTTTACCGATGGCACTTGGTCATGAGGCAACTGGCGAGGTATTAAAAGTTGGAAGTAGTGTCACAAGGGTGAAAGAAGGTGACCATGTAGTTTGTACCTTCATTCCAAGCTGTGGTAAATGTATACCATGTAAAGAAGGACGTCCAGCTTTGTGTGAAAATGGAGCTAAAGCAAATGAAAAAGGCGAAATGTTAGAAGGAGGTATTCGATTATCTAATGAAGATGGACAAGTATATCATCATTTAGGCGTCTCTGGATTTGCAGAACACGCAGTGGTTTCTGAAAATTCTATTGTAAAAATCAGTAATGAAATACCATTTGAACGTGCAGCAGTATTTGGCTGTGCTGTCATTACAGGTATTGGTGCTGTGATGAATACAGCTCAAATTCGTCCAGGTAGTAATGTTGCTGTGGTTGGACTAGGTGGTATAGGATTAAATGCCATTATTGGTGCTAAGTTAGCAGGTGCAAATGAAATTATTGCACTAGATATTAATGAAGACAAATTTGATTTAGCTAAGCAGTTTGGAGCTACCGCGACATTTAACTCTAGTGATGATGATATAGATGAACAAATTAAAGAATATGTACCTGGCGGAGTAGAATATGCATTTGAAACAGCAGGGGTTGTTCCTGCAATGCAAGTCGCTTATAGAATTACTAAACGAGGGGGTACTACAGTAACAACGGGCTTACCTCATCCTAAAGATGAATTCTCATTTCCTCAAGTAACATTAGCTGCAGAAGAACGGACAGTTAAAGGTTCTTATGTAGGAAGCTGTGTTCCTGATAGAGATATTCCTCGTTTTGTAAGTTTATATAAACAAGGAAGATTAAACATTGATCCACTCATTAGTGAAGTGATTACTCTAGATGATATCAATGAAGGATTTGATAAATTAGCTAGTGGTGATGTCGGTAGAATTATTGTTAAAATGCATTGATTGAAATTAAAATTTGAGACTGAATAACGAAAAGTCCTCTATTTCAAATGAATGAAGTAGAGGACCTTTGTTGTATAAAGTCAAAATTAAAGTGTTTTCTCCACTTTCAAATAAACAATCAACATATACCATACCATTACGACGAACTCTATGCCTAAACCGGTCATAATGATAGCGTCAGTACTTCTCATAATACCTACAATTTCAATTACGAGTCCGATAATTCCAAACAGTAATAAAACCCATAAGTATTTTAGAGAATAGATGCCATATTGTTTTTGTGCTTTAATCCAATTGCGATCATTGGCCATGGACTTCTTTGTTCGATAACCATACCAACCGTTGCGCTCGGTAGGTGGATGGCATTTAAAGATGTAACCAACGCACCCCATAATGATACTTAGTGGTAATAATATCATGTTATAACTCCCTTAATAATTTATCGACTATACAACTAAACGATATATTAAAAATTTTTCTTATTCAAATTGCATTAAAATTAGTAATTGTCTAAAATAAAAATTAAAGAGTTCGTTAATAAATGTTATGCAACTCAACAAAATTATGTTTTGAATATAAAAGACGCTAATAATCTTCATTGAAAGAAGGCGTACTTAGTGGTTAAGTATTATGTTAGTTGTATAGTACTATTTTTTACTTTTGCAATTCTCTGTGGCATGGCACTGGCTGAAGATGTTACTGATGAAGCATCAGTGGTTGCAGTAGGAGATAATTTAATACACCCTGTTGTTTATAATGATGCACTGCAACAAGATGGGTCATTCGATTTTAAACAAATGTATTCACATATTAAGAACGACATACAATCACCTGACCTTGCATTTATTAATCAAGAATCTCCATTAGGTGGGGATAATCGACCATTTTCAGGATTTAAGAACTTCAATACTCCGAGTCAGGTTGCTCAAGATGTTGTAGAAACCGGATTTGATATGGTAAATGGTGCCAATAATCATTCCTTGGATCAAGGTGATGAAGGTATCTTAAATCATCTTGAGGCATGGAATAAGTTTGATAAACATGTTTTATTTACAGGTATTTTTAATTCGGAAAAGGATTCTCAAACGATACCGGTCATGACTGTGAATGGAATCAAGGTGAGTTTATTAAGTTATACATATGGTACGAATGAAATGACATCACAATATCCTTACACGATTAAAAAGTTTGATGAAAGGACGATTCAACGAGATGTAAGACAAGCAAAAAAGCAGAGTGATGTCGTAATGGTGTCTGCTCATTGGGGATTGGAAAATCACCACCAACCGAATCATACGCAAAAGAAGTATGCACAATTATTTGCGGATGAGGGTGTAGATGTTGTCATTGGTACACACCCACATGTCATTCAACAGGTTAAATGGGTGAAGAGTAAGCGTGATCATCATCAAACACTTGTCGCATATTCATTAGGTAACTTTCTGAATGGACAAGATACTGGAAATGAACATAATCAATTATTAGGAAGACTAAATTTTGATATCGTTAAAGCGCCTAAAGGTGCACATATTGAAAATGTGAAGTGGACGAGTATGGTCAATCATTACCAACAGTGGGATCCTACCAATAAAGACACGAGACATGATTTTGAAGTGTACAATTTAGATGATTATAATGAGAAATTAGCCCAACAACATGGATTAATAAACGATAAGAAAAGTCAATGGGATATAAAACATCTTCAAGATATCACGAAAGATGTCATTGATTCTGAATACTTGGATGAAAAGAGTATATAATGTAAAAAAGCCTGTGACATGGTAGAACATGCGACAGGCTTATATTAATAATTGTAGATGACCTATTTATTCTGTGCTGCAAAAGCTTTTGAAATGTCGCGAAGTTTAGCTGGTGCGTCATCCCATTTCATTGTGACTTCGGTGAAGTGTAATTGCTCTGGAGCAGCTTTAATGGCGTCAAAGACATTCTGTAAGTCATTCGATGTCTTCACGTCATGCACAACGACGTTATCGCCACCGAACACTTTAGGTAAGGCTTTATAATCCCACATACGGATATCATTGTACGTTTCTTCCATGCCGTGGATTAAACGTTCTACTGTATAACCATCGTTATTAATCACGAAGATAATCGGTTTGATATCTTGGCGAATCATCGTAGATAGCTCTTGAACTGTAAGTTGTAATGAGCCATCTCCGATTAATAAGATATTACGGCGATTTGGATTAGCCATTTGGGTACCTAATGTAGCTGGTAGTGTGTAACCGATAGACCCCCATAATGGTTGTCCGATGAATGTCATATTTTTCGGTAAAGCTAAATCATACGCACCAAAGAATGATGTACCTTGCTCAGCTAATAAGACATCATCCTCTTTAATGAATTGTTGCATCATGTCAAAGTAAGTTGATTGCGTTAAGATATCATCTGATAATACGATTTCTTCTGATGACCCTTTTTCAAAAGTAGGGAACGAGCCCTCATATCGATAATCAATGGTATTAAGTCCATCAATTAAGCTAGGTAGCGTCACATCTTCAGCAACCGTTTCATTCAATTTAAAGTTACGATGATTAAGCATAACCACATCATCAATATCAAATTCATAAGAGAAACCGGCTGTAGCTGAGTCAGTTAATTTAGCGCCAATATTTAAAATGGCATCACTGTTATCAACATAATTTTTAATTTGGTCTTCTGCAATTTTACCATCGTAAATGCCTATATAATATGGATTCTCTTCGTTAAATGCCCCTTTACCTAATGATAATTGAGCGACTGGAATGTGTGTTTGATTAACAAATTGCTCAAGTGCTTCGTGTAAGTGGAAACTGTTAATTTCATGACCTGTAATAATGACGGGTTGTGAGGCTGAACGTAACTTGTCAGCGACCATATCAATATATCGATCAACATTTACGTCTGGAATTGGTGCGACATCATACTCTGAATCTACCTCGATTTCAGTCATTGCAACATCAATAGGAAGATGAATGTGCACTGGACGGCGTTCATGAATAGCAGCATTAATGACTCTAGGAATTTCAGTTGTTGCGTTCTCAGCAGTAATGTATGCTTGTGCAGTCGTAATATGTTCAAACATCTTCTGATAGCTATCGAAACGACCTTCACCTAATGAGTGATGCACATATTTACCGGCTTGTTCTACTGATTGTGTTGGTGCACCTGTAATCGCAATGACAGGAACACGTTCAGCATACGAACCTGCAATCCCGTTAACCGCACTTAATTCACCTACACCAAATGTCGTAACAAGCACGCCTAGTCCATTGATACGTGCATAGCCATCTGCAGCATAACTCCCATTAAGTTCATTGGTTGTGCCAACCCATTCCACACCATTATGACGCACGATGTCATCTAGAAATGCTAGGTTGAAGTCTCCTGGCACGCCAAAGATTTTGTCGACGCCTGCACGATGTACTGCATCCATTAAGTATTGTCCTACACGTTTTTTCATATTCATTCCACCTTTATTTATAAATTAGAATACACTTACAATATAATTATATTGACTAATAAAGTCAATTTTGTTGACCTTTTTTCGACTGTTTTTTGAAAATTGATTATAATGTGGGTAATCATTCACAAATGGAAAAGGAAAGAAGCTTATGGATAGTAATAAAAATGATTATGAACATATGTTATTTTACTTCGCATATAAGACATTTATAAAAACGGCAGATGAAATTATTGAAAAATATGACATGAGTCGTCAGCACCATCGCTTTTTATTCTTTATTAATAAATTGCCTGGTATTACCATTAAGCAATTATTAAAGACATTAGAAATCTCGAAGCAAGGATCACATGCGACGTTGCGTAAATTGAAGGAAGAAGGGTTAATTGTTGAACAAACATCTGAAGAAGATCGACGTGTGAAACAATTATTTCCAACGCCTAAAGGCAGTAAGTTAGTTGATAAATTAAATAAAGCACAAAATGAATTAATGCAGAGTACGTTTCAAAAGGTAGGACATGATTGGTATGACATCATGGAAGAATTATCGAATTACAGAGAAGGATTTCAAGATATTCAGCATTTGAAAGATGAGAAGTAAATAGGACTGAATAAGAAAAAGGCATTGCGTAAATGACTACGCAATGCCTTTTAATATGATTATTAGAAGTTTTTACCCATTTCTTGTGCTTCAGCAATTGAAGCGGCTTTAATTTCTTCTGTTCTCTCTGGTTCCGCATTATGACCTTCAATAATTACATTTTCATATGAAGGTACACCTAAGAATGTCATGATTGTTCTTAAGTAACGGTCGCCACTTTCAACATCTGCAGCTGGGCCTTCTGAGTAGAAACCACCACGTGATTGAATGTGTAAAACTTTTTTATCTGTTAAAAGACCTTGAGGACCTTCAGCAGTGTATTTGAATGTTTTACCAGCGATTGAAATTGCATCAATGTACGCTTTCAATACAGGTGGGAATGATAAGTTCCACATTGGTGAAACGAATACATATTTGTCACCTGAAAGGAATTCTTCTAAAATTTCACTGAAACGATCTACTTTTTGTTGCTCTTCTTTAGTAAGATCGTCACCATTTCTTAATTTACCCCAACCAGTTAATACATCTTTATCAATAACTGGAATATCTTCTTTGAATAAATCAATATGTTTCACTTCATCACTAGCGTGATTTTCTTTGTATGATTCAATAAATGCTTTACCAGCAGCCATAGAATTAGAAGCTAATTCATCTAATGGGTGAGCTGTAATGTATAATAATTTTGCTACAGTCGTGCACCTCAAATATATTTATTTCGAAATCGATATAATTAATATACTCGATTTTTAAAATAATACAATACTTTTCATGAAAAATCAGACCAATGGTGTATAAGATAGTGAAACGTGACTTTAAAAATGAACAATTTTAAGTGTATAATATAGGTAAATTTAGATTTAAATATTTAAGAAATCTAATAAATGTAGAACCTTAAAGGAGTGACAGACATGAAGGGATTATTAATTACAGTAGTTTTAGGCGTAGCTGCATATGTTGGTTTCAAAAAATACCAAAACAAAGTAAACGAAATGCCAAATATTGAATATTAATGTTTTAAGCCAAGATATCTCTGTGTAGAAATATCTTGGCTTTTTTATATTTATGTAAATTACATAATTATTGTTTGTTGGAGAGACCTTAATTGAGGAAGAGGATAAATGTAAGTATAACTTTTTAAGACAAATAATGAATTTATTGCATAAGGACATATATTGACCGTTCAAAATTGTATAATGTACGGATAAAGAAATCTGAAAGTTTTACTCGGAATTACATAGCTATAAAATGAATTTTTATAAATAAGCTACTAATTCATTACGCAAGTAGTTTATTTATTACATATTTACATGATAGTTACATTAGTTTTAACGTAAATTCTAACTAATATTATAAGATAAAATGTAATGGTTTTGATGAATGTAAAGAATATATTTTGTAATGTGAAAAACAAAATTAAATCGTAATTACAAAAAATAATATTAATTATATTTTAATATTTTGTTGTAAAAACCATGTTAAAAATATAAAATTAATATCGAAATTAGAATTTGGAGGTTACCATGGAAAACTCATTAGATTTATCAAAATTTTTAGGTGCTATAAAGAAAAATTGGAAGCTATTAGTTTTATTACCAATTATATTTATGCTAATTAGCTTATTAGTCACAGTGTTTTTAATGAAACCTAAATATGAAGCTAATACCCAAGTGTTAGTTAATCAAAAGGAAAAAAACAACGAGTATATGGCACAAGAAGTACAAAGTAACTTACAGTTAGTAAATACATATGCTGAAATTTTAAAAAGTCCACGCATTATTGATGACGTAGCAAAAAAAGATTCGAAATATTCATCGTCACAAATAAAAAGTATGTTGGATATTACAAGTCAGTCAGATTCACAAATATTAACCATCAATGTGAAAAATGGTAGTAAAGCCGACGCTGAAAATGTAGCAAATGAAATAGCTCAAGTGTTTAAAAAAGATATGCCTAAGATTATGAGCATTGATAATGTTTCGGTTTTATCTAAAGCTGATGGTACTGCTACTAAAGTTTCACCAAATTTAATTCAAAATTTAGCTATAGGACTAATACTTGGACTCATCTTAGGAATGGTCATTATAGTCATTAAAGAATTGTTTGATAAAAGAATTAAAACTGAAGAAGACGTTGAGAGAGAATTGGATATACCAGTTTTAGGTTCTATAGCAAAACTTAAATAAGGAGTTATTAAGCATGGCTAAAAATAAAAAAGAAGTAAGAAAGACATTAACTCACCCTTTATATGTACACGATAAGCCTAAATCTGTAGCTAGTGAGAGATTTAGAGGTATTCGATCTAACATTATGTTTTCAGGTGTTGAAGAAACTAGAAGTATAATAGTTACTTCTGAAAAACCAGCAGCTGGTAAAAGTATTATTTCCGCCAATATCGCTATAACTTATGCTCAAGCAGGTTATAAAACATTAATTATCGATGGTGATATGAGAAAACCAACTCAACAGTATGTGTTTGAAACTTCAAATTATGATGGACTTTCTAATTTAATCATTGGTAAAAGTGATTACGATAAAGCTATTAAAAAAACTAGAGTAAACAATCTAGATTTACTAACTTCTGGGCCTGTGCCACCAAATCCATCAGAATTAATTGCTTCTAATAAATTTCTTAAATTACTCGATGGACTATTTGAAATTTATGATTTTATTTTAATAGATACACCACCAGTAAACACTGTGACAGATGCTCAAGTATTCTTACAATATGTTCCAGATTGTGTAATGGTTATAGATGCTGAAAATAACAATAAAAATGAAATTAAGAAAGCTAAATCACTAATTGAAAAAGCTGAAGGTCACATTTTAGGGGCAGTTTTAAATAAAACAGCAAAAGATAAATCATCAAGTTATTATTATTATGGAGATGACGAATAAATGATTGATATTCATAATCATGTATTAATTAATGTAGATGACGGTCCTAAAAGTAAGGAAGATATGTTGAACTTGCTTAAACAAGGTAAAAGTGAAGGGGTTACAGAGATAATTGTAACTCCTCATCACTTAAGTCCTCAATTTGAAAATGAATACAGAAATGTAAAAGAAAAATTACAACAACTTTTAGACCTAGATGAAGTTAAAGATTTGGGTATTAAACTATATCCAGGTCAAGAAATTAGAATAAGCGATCAAATAATACCGCAACTAGAAAAAGGCGAGGCTATTGGGTTGAATCACTCAAAATACTTATTGATTGAGTTTCCTTCAGGAGGGGTTCCGCACTATACCAATCGCCTTTTCTTTGAATTACAGTCTAAAGGGTATGTTCCGATTATTGCGCATCCAGAAAGAAATAAAGAAATAAGTCAAAACTTAGATGTTTTATTTCAACTCGTTAATGAAGGCGCACTTAGCCAACTCACTTCTGCATCTTTATCTGGCATTCATGGCAAGAAGATACAAAAGATTTCCCTCCAAATGATTGAAAATAATTTAGTACATTTTATAGCTTCAGATGCACACCACGATACTAAAAGACCTTTTATAATGGAGAGTCTATTTAAAGATAAAAAGTTGAAAAAACATGAAGAAAGCATAAAAAAACTCATAGAAAATGCAAAATATATTGTTGGAAATGAAGATTTAAGAAAAAAACAACCGACTCAAGATTATAATGATAAAAAATTATTCGGCTTGTTTTAATTAGAAAGCAGCTAAGGGGGAAAGACGTGTGGACAATTTAAGTGCTAGAAGACGTCTACTTATATTAATACTAATAGATTCATTAATTGTGGCCTTTTCAGTTTTTATTTGTTACAACATTTTAGAACCATTTTTTAAGGGATACTCACGCAATCTTTTAATTATTAACTCTATAGTTTTATTAATTTCGCATCATGTTTTTGCATACATATTTAATCTTTATCATAGAGCATGGGAGTATGCCAGTGTTAATGAATTATTATTAATTGTTGAATCGGTTACTTGTTCTATTATCTCTACTATGATTTTAGTACCTATTTTCACTGCCCATCCACCATTCTTGAGATTATATTTAATTACTTGGATGATGCATTTAATATTAATTGGTGGATCTCGAATTTCATGGAGAGTAGGTAGGGGATTTGTAGTAGGTAAGAAAAAAAAGAAAAAACCAACACTTATTGTTGGAGCAGGACGTGGCGGTTCATTATTAATTCGTCAAATGTTGAGAAGTCCAGAAATGGGTTTAGAGCCTGTATTAGCCGTAGATGATGACATTCAAAAAAGAAAGCTGACTATTGCTGAGGGAGTTAAAGTTCAAGGCACAATCGACGATATACCTAATTTGGTAAATAAATATAGAATTAAACGAATTATTATAGCCATTCCAACACTTAAACCAGATCGTTTAAAAGAAATTAATAACATTTGTAATAGCACAGGGATTGAACTGTTTAAGATGCCTAGTATCGAGCAAGTTTTAGCTGGTGAGTTAGAAGTAAATCAGTTAAAACGTGTAGAGGTTGAAGATTTGTTAGGCCGTGATCCAGTTGAATTAGATATGGCGATGATTTCTAAAGAACTCACGCATAAAACTATTATGGTAACCGGAGCAGGGGGCTCCATAGGTTCTGAGATTTGTAGACAAGTTTGCAAGTTTGAGCCAGAGCGCATTATTTTATTAGGCCACGGTGAAAATAGTATTTATCTTATACATCAAGAATTAAATGCAATTTACAAGGATAAAATAGAAATTATTCCAATTATAGCCGATGTACAAAATGGAGAACGTATTCAAGAAATTATGGATGAATATAAACCATATGCCGTATATCATGCTGCGGCACATAAACATGTTCCATTAATGGAATATAACCCAATCGAAGCATTTAGAAATAATGTTTTAGGTACTAGAAATGTTGCAACAGCAGCTAAAAATGCAGAAGTAAGAAAGTTTGTAATGGTATCAACAGATAAGGCTGTAAATCCGCCAAATGTGATGGGTGCATCAAAACGTGTAGCTGAAATGGTAGTACAAAGTCTTAACGATGAAAATTGTAAAACAAACTTTGTAGCAGTTCGATTTGGTAATGTACTTGGTTCTCGTGGTTCTGTTATTCCGTTATTTAAGAAACAAATCGAAGCAGGAGGTCCAGTTACTGTTACACACCCTGACATGACAAGATATTTCATGACAATTCCTGAAGCTTCAAGGTTAGTACTTCAAGCTGGTGCACTTGCACAAGGTGGGGAAGTATTCGTACTAGATATGGGTGAGCCAGTGAAGATTGTTGATTTAGCACGTAACTTAATTCGATTAAGCGGTAAAACAGAAGATGAAATTCAAATCAAATTCAGTGGTATTAGGCCTGGTGAAAAAATGTATGAAGAATTGCTTAACGAAAATGAAATTCATCCTGAACAAGTCTACGAAAAAATATATAGAGGAAAAGTAAAAGACTTTTCTAAAGAAGAAGTAGATGCGATTATCGAAGATTTAGGTAATGACTTTAATAAAGACAAAATACTTAAGATTGCTAATGAATAGGAGAGTTAATATGTTTAAAGATAAAGTGTTGTTAATTACGGGTGGAACAGGATCATTTGGTCATGCGGTTATGAAAAGATTTCTAGACACTGATATTAAAGAAATCAGAGTGTTTTCTAGAGATGAGAAAAAACAAGACGATATGAGAAAAAAATATAACAATCCTAAATTGAAGTTTTACATTGGAGATGTTAGAGATTCACATAGCGTTGAAACAGCCATGAGAGAAGTTGATTATGTCTTTCATGCAGCAGCTTTAAAACAAGTACCATCTTGTGAATTCTTCCCAATGGAAGCAGTTAAAACGAATGTTATTGGAACTGAAAATGTCTTACAAAATGCCATCAGAAATAATGTAAAAAAAGTGATTTGTTTATCAACAGATAAAGCTGCATATCCAATCAATGCAATGGGTATTTCAAAATCAATGATGGAGAAAGTATTCGTCGCAAAATCAAGAAATGTTGATAGTGAACAAACATTAATTTGCGGAACAAGATACGGCAATGTTATGGCTTCTAGAGGTTCAGTAATACCTTTATTTATCGATAAAATCAAAGCTGGTGAGCCTTTAACGGTGACAGATCCAAATATGACGCGTTTCTTAATGAGCTTAGAAGAAGCAGTTGAATTAGTTGTACATGCATTTAAACATGCACAGACTGGCGATATTATGGTTCAAAAAGCACCAAGTTCAAAAGTTGGTGACTTGGCTGAAGCACTTTTACAATTATTCGAAGTAGAAAATGAAATAAAAATTATTGGTACAAGACATGGTGAAAAACAAGCCGAAACGTTATTAACTAGAGAAGAGTATGCACAGTGTGAAGACATGGGCGATTATTTCCGAGTTCCAGCAGACTCACGTGATTTAAACTATAGCAATTATTATGAAGATGGTAACGAAAAAATTACTGAAGCGTATGAATACAATTCTGATAATACAAACATATTAACAGTTGAAGAAATCAAAGAAAAATTACTATCTTTAGAATATGTGAGAACTGAATTAAGCAATTATAAAAAAGGTTAGGAGAATTTACATTGAAAATCGTTATAACTGGTTCAAATGGTTTCGTAGGGAAAAACTTAAAAGAAGATTTAAAAGCTACTACAGATAATGAAATTCTTGAAGTAAATAGACAAACTACCGCAGAAGATATGAAAACATATTTATTAGAGGCTGATTCAGTAGTCCATTTAGCAGGTATTAATAGACCGAAAAATGAAGAAGAGTTTAAAAAAGGCAATGTTGATTTTCTAAGTGAAGTATTGAATATCTTAAAAGACAATACTAACAAGCCAACTATTATTTTGTCATCGTCAATTCAAGCGGAAAATGATAATCCATATGGTAATAGTAAGCGTGAAGGTGAAGCAGTGCTTGAGCAATTTTCGAAAGATAATGGTAATAAAGTATTGATTTATCGTTTGCCTAATTTATTTGGGAAATGGTGTAAACCTAATTACAATTCTGTTATCGCAACGTTTTGCTACAAAATTGCAAGAGGTGAAGATATTCAAGTTAATGATGAAAATGTGATTCTTAATTTAAACTATATTGATGATGTAATTAAAGAATTTAAAAGTGCAATCGATGGTCATCCTAATATAGAAGATGGAGAACCAAAAGTTCCGAATGTGTATGAAAAGAAATTAGGAACAATTGCCAAATTGTTATATCAATTTAAAGAAATTCCTAATGATAAATCGTTACCAAATATCGAAGACCCATTTGAACACGCGTTACATAGTACATATCTTAGCTATTTACCTGAAGAAAGTTTCAGTTATCCATTAAAAATGAACATCGACAATAGAGGATCATTTACAGAGATATTTAAAACGAAAGATAGAGGGCAAGTTTCAGTAAATATTTCAAAACCAGGTATTGTCAAAGGTAATCATTGGCATCATACAAAAAATGAAAAATTCTTGGTTGTTTCTGGCACTGGTGTTATACGCTTTAGAAAAGTAGGACAAGATGAAGTGATAGAATATCATGTTTCAGACGAGAAATTAGAAGTTGTTGATATACCAGTAGGTTACACACATAATATTGAAAATTTAGGTGACACAGATATGGTTACTATCATGTGGGTAAATGAAATCTTTGATCCTAATAATCCAGACACAAACTTTTTGGAGGTCTAATTAAATGGAAAAATTAAAACTAATGACAATTGTAGGTACAAGACCAGAAATTATTCGCTTATCTGCAACAATAAAAGCGTGTGATAAATATTTTAATCAAGTGCTAGTTCATACGGGACAGAACTATGATTATACACTAAATCAAGTGTTCTTTGAGGATTTAGAATTAAGAGAACCTGATCACTACTTAGAAGCAGTTGGCAGTCACTTAGGTGAAACGATGGGTAATATTTTAGCAAAATCCTATGAAGTATTGGCAGAAGAGGAACCAGATGCACTATTAATCCTTGGTGATACAAATAGTTGTTTAGCAGCCGTTTCTGCTAAAAGGCTTAAGATTCCTGTATTCCATATGGAAGCTGGTAATAGATGCTTTGACCAAAATGTACCCGAAGAAATTAATCGTAAGATTGTTGACCATGTCAGTGATGTTAACTTACCTTACACGGAACATAGTAGACGCTATTTATTAGATGAAGGTTTCCAAAAACAAAATATTTTCGTGACTGGTTCGCCTATGAAAGAAGTGTTAGATGAATATTCATATAAAATAGACGAAAGTAATATTTTGGAAAAATTAGAATTAGAATCTCAAAATTATATTTTAGTCTCAGCTCACCGTGAAGAAAATATTGATAATGAAAAAAACTTCCTGTCACTAATGAATGCGATTAATGATATTGCTGAAAAATATCAACTTCCCGTAATTTATTCAACTCATCCAAGAAGTTGGAAGAAAATTGAAGAACGCAACTTCAAGTTCCATCCGTTAGTAAGACAGTTAAAACCATTCGGATTCTTTGATTATAATGCCCTTCAAAAAAATGCATTTGTTGTTTTATCTGATAGTGGTACGTTATCTGAAGAATCTTCAATATTAAAATTCCCAGGCGTGTTAATTCGTACTTCAACAGAAAGACCAGAAGTATTAGATAAAGGTACAGTCATCGTGGGTGGTATTTCATATGATAATCTTGTGCAATCAGTAGAATTAGCTAAATCTATGCAAGAAAATGATGAACCAATGATTGACGCAATTGATTATAAAGATACGAATGTTTCAACTAAAGTTGTGAAAATTATCCAAAGCTATAAAGATATTATCAATCGCAATACTTGGAGGAAATTTTAAACTTTGATGAATAGTGTAAAGAAAGGATAAAAAAATGAAAATTTTAAATATTGTATCAAGTAATATAGTTCAAGATCCTAGAATTTTAAAGCAAATGGAAACAATCAAAAGTTTAACAAATCAACACCTTATGGTTGGTATGAATAATAATAAAGTGACAAAGGATAGATTATCAAAACTAGATTTTAATTATATGTTATTCGGTAAGAAAAATGACACGAAAACAATTATTGGAAAACTACTTAAAAGAATAATTTATGCTAAAAATGTTATTAGTACAATAAAATCTTATAATCCTGACATAATACATGCAAATGATTTTGATGTATTATTTATGGTTTATTTAAGCGGAAAAAAGAATGCAAATATAATTTTCGATGCGCACGAAATATATGCTAAAAATGCATTTATAAATCGATTTTCTTTTATATCAAGTATCGTTGAAAAAATTGAAAAATATATTATAGCTAAAAGAGTAAATTCATTTATTACTGTAAGTCATGCAGCTAAATCATATTATGAACAACGAGGTTATAAAAAAACTCCGTATGTTATAACGAATGCACCTATAGGTGATGAGGAAAGAAAATTTGAAAAAAAAGAAAAAATTAACGAAGTTGTTTATCAAGGACAAATTGTTGCTAATAGAGGATATGAAGAATTTGTAAAGGCGTCAACCGAACAGTTTAAAGAATCACCAATGTACATAGTAAGAGGATTTGGTCCTCTTGAAGAAGAAATTCGTCAATTGATTAAAGAAACAAATGCAAATGCTAAATTAGATAATCCTGTTGAAATTAGAGAATTAGTAGATAAATTAACTGAAAGTGAAGTAGGTGTTGTATTAACAAAGCCAATTTCTATAAATTTTGAATACACTGTATCTAATAAAATATTTGAATGTATCCATGCTGGATTACCTGTAATATTATCACCAGTAAAAGAGCATTATTATTTAAATGAAAAATATGACTTTGGAATAGTCATTGACGAAGTTACACCTAAAAAAATAGCTGAGGCTGTTCAAAGCTTAATTGATAATAAAAATTTATATGATAGATTGAGAAAAAATGCAATTGAAGCATCTAAAATACTTAATTGGCAAAATGAAAGTAAAAAATTAAAAAAAATATATCTAAATAATTAGATATAGTGGTGAGAAAATGAGTAAATCCAAAGATTTTATATTTAGCATATTATCTAATATAGTATTAATGCTTTTATTACAAATGTTTTTAATTCCTGTATACTCAAAAGGACATACAACAAAAGAATTTGGAGAATTTATATTAATATTAACACTGGTAAATATTATTTCTCCAATTTTGGGTAATTCTCTTAATAATATAAGATTAATAAAAAAAAATGATGATAGTTTAAATGAGAATGGATATACTACCACGAGTTTAATAGGATTTCTATTAGTATTAATCATCACATTCTTGTGTGTTATGAATAAACATTTTACTCTTATTGATTCGATTTATGCTAGTTTGTGGTCAGGTATGTTACTAGTACGCAGTTATTTATTTGTATATTATAGAATTGATTTTCGTTTCAAATCGCTACTTTATATTAGTATATCAGCTAGTTTTATAATGTTTCTTGGTGTATTAGCAGTGTACTTCTATGATGTTTCAATATTTTCAGTTTTATTTGCTAGTGAATTCACTATGACGATATTAATGTTTCTGGATTATAGAAAGAAATTTCATAAATTTGAATTTGAATTTCTAAATTCAGAAGAAAATAAAAATTATTTTGAACTCATTGGGGCCAATTCTGTTTTAAATCTTATAAATTATTCAGATAGAATTTTAATCAGTGTATTTTTAGGAACTACCTATGTACCTTTGTTTTTTGTTGCAACTATTCTTGGAAAAATTTCTAATATGTTAATAAATCCTATTGTAACAGTACTTTTAAGCTACGAAGTAAATGATGAATCAAAAAATAATTACCTACAAATACGTAAAACTTTTAAACTAATTCTTTTAGTTTCATTTATACTTACTATATTTATTACAATTGCTTCATGGATATTTATTTTTCTTTTCTATAATGAGTATCTAAATAAAGTTGTAGGTTTAATATTTCTTGCTAACCTAGGAGTAATATTAATGTCAAGCTCAGCGGTTTTACAAATGAAATTAGTGGCAAATAGTTTGTTTAGGCAAAACCTTTTAATTAATATGATTACGTTAATAATAATTGTTGCATTTAGTTTCATTTTAGTTAAATTTTTAAATATATATGGATACACATTTGCTTTAATTATTGCAGCTATATTTAAGCATTTTGCTGTATATAATAATATCTCTAAGACAATTTCAAGTAAAAGGATGAGCTAGATGGTAATTTTTATATTTCTTTTTATTACATTGATTTATGGTTTGTTTTTATTTTGGGCTAAATTTAGATTTATTAGTCTCTTTTTTGTTTCCGCATTTAGTATAAGTTTTTTATTGCCTATTATAATAAATAAACCCTTTAATTATAAAATATTTGTGGATCAAGCTAGTTATATGTATGTTAATAAATTATATTTATTAGCTTTGGTAATATTCGTAATAACAAATTTTCTTACACAAATTAGTAAGTTAGAATTTAAGTTAGATAATTATACGAGATTAAATACTAATAATCTTAATAAAATTTATCCATTTTATATTTTAGGGACAATCTTTGTCATCCTGTTAACTGGGTTAAATATTATATCAAAAGGATCTACTTCAACACTTGATAGTAGTTCTATAGTGAAAATGTTGCAGGGTTCTGTATTAATGGGTTACCTATATCTTTCGTATTTGTATCTTTATAATGCGCATAGTAAAAAAGAAAAGTTGAAAAGTATAGTTTTAATACTAATTAGTTTGATTCTTGTATCAATTTTTATATTTGGAAGACGTATTTTACTATATCCAACGATAGCAATAGTAGTCTTATACATATATAAAAGAGGTAAAACACCAAGTTTAACTAAACTTGCGAGTATTGGTCTTGTTATTATTTTAATAATACTTCCTTTAATGATGAGTATTAGAACATTTGGTCTAAAAGCCGGATTTACAAATTTTAAAGATATTTTATTTGGTGATTATAATAAGTATTTAGATTATTTAGCTTTAGGAACAGATGTTACATATTCTTATTCATTAGCAACTATAGTGACAAATTATCACACTCATATCAGTTTATTGACTTTATTGAAGCCAATATTTATTTTTATACCAAGAAGTTTATGGCCTGATAAACCAGGAGCATTATCTGAGGAGTTAGTAAAACAACTAAATTTACCATTTGACAAGGGAATGTCAATTCCGCCTGGTTTTGTTGGAGAGTCCTATGTATATTTAGGGATAATTGGAATTATTTTAGCGAGTAGTATTTTTGGAATTTTATGTGGATTAGCAGATCAATATAGTTTGAAACTTAGAAAATCGAAAGAAGGAATATATAGTATTAAATTAATTTTTATTACTATAATTTCTATTCAAATTATAATGGGTTCTATCAGAGGTGATACTGCAACAAATATACAAGAAGCATTTTATTTATTTATACCTCTGGGAATAATGTTATGGCTTTCGAAATTTAAAATTAAATTTAAATAAATATTTTATTTTGGGTGATAAAAGATGAAAAAGAAAAAAATATTAATATTATGTCAGTACTTTTATCCAGAATATGTTTCTTCAGCCACGTTACCTACACAAATGGCTGAAGATTTAGTTGAAAAAGGAATGAAAATAGACGTTATTTGTGGTTGGCCTTATGAATATAGTAAAGAAAGAAAAGTCCAAAAACAGGTGAATTATAAAGGAATTAATATCCGTAGATTAAAATACTCTAAGTTTAATAATAAATCTAAAATCGGACGTATTTTTAACTTCTTTTCTCTATTCATAATGTTTATATTGCAAATGCCAAAAATGTTGAAATACGACCATATACTTGTTTACTCAAATCCCCCCATTTTACCGTTGATACCGGATGTGCTACATCGTGTGTTTAAGAAAGATTATTCTTTTGTTGTATATGATATTGCTCCAGATAATGCTTTGAAAACAGGTGCAACAAATCCTGGTAGTTTAATTGATAGATTGATGAAATTTATTAATAAACGTGTTTATAGAAGTGCCAAAAACGTCATCGTATTGGGAACTGAAATGAAAAATTATTTATTACAAAATAAGATTTCAGGTAACCCAGGTAATATTCATGTGATTCCAAATTGGTATACGGAGTCAAAAGATGACAAAGTGTATAATTCAGAATTCCGTAAATTAAGAGAACAATATGACAAGGTTCTATTATATAGCGGAAATATGGGTCAATTACAAGACATGGATACTATTATTAATTATCTTAAATTAAATAAGGAAAACAATAATACTTTAACCATATTATGTGGCCATGGCAAGAAATACCAATATGTGAAACAAGCAATAGAAGCAAATAGTATACCTAATGTTAAAATTTATGAGTTTTTAACTGGAACTGATTATACGGATGTATTAAAAATAGCAGATGCTTGTTTCGCTTCATTAGTTGAGGAGGGCGTAGGTTTAGGGGTTCCAAGTAAAAATTATGGTTACTTAGCGAATAAGAAACCGCTTATTTTAATAATGGATAAACAGTCTGATATTGTAAAACATGTTGAAGAATATAACGCAGGTATTCAAATTAACAACGGTGCAGCGATAGATATTCAAAACTTTGTGGACCATCATTCAAAAGAAGATTTACAAAAATTGGGGCAAAATGCCTACCAATTATTTAAAGATAAATATACAAGAGAACATAATACTAAAAAATACTATGAATTATTGAATGGAGGTCAATAATATGAAAAGAGCTTTCGACATATTTTGTGCGATTTATGGACTCATAGTAGCTGGACCTTTTCTTCTAATAGTAAGTTTATTAATTAGATTAGAATCACCTGGACCAGCGATATTTAAACAGAAGCGACCTACTTTAAATAATAAGCTTTTCAATATTTATAAGTTTAGATCGATGAAGATAGACACACCAAATGTAGCAACAGATTTGATGGACCCTGCAGACTTTATTACTAAGACAGGTAAATTTATTAGAAAAACTTCGATAGATGAACTACCACAATTAGTAAATGTGTTGAAAGGGGACATGTCAATTGTTGGCCCGAGACCAGCACTTTATAACCAATATGAATTGATAGAAAAAAGAACTAAAGCAAATGTTCATACTATTAGACCTGGTGTTACAGGACTAGCTCAAGTTATGGGAAGAGATAATAACACTGACGATCAAAAAGTAATGTATGACAAATATTATTTAGAAAATCAATCATTTAAATTAGATATGTATATTATTTACAAAACAGTAATTAATACGATTTCTTCAGAAGGTGTATCACACTAATGAATAAAAAAATACTAATTACTGGAACAAGTGGTTATGTTGGAAGTCATTTAGCAGAAAGTTTAGAACGTAGTGGTAATATTGTCCAAAGATTAAGCGTTAGAAATTCACTTTGGAAGAATCAATCATTTAGTAACATTGATACATTAATTCATACCGCAGCACTTGTCCATAATAATGACCCAAGTGCAAAACTTGAAGATTATTTCAAAATTAACACTCATTTACCGATTGAATTAGCTAAAAAAGCTAAGAAAGATGGTGTTCATCAGTTTATATTTATGAGTACCATGGCGGTTTATGGCAAAGCTGGAGATTTGGGACAAGTAGAAAAAATTACGGATCCTTCAGAAATTCATCCTGTTACAAATTATGGTATTTCAAAAGCTAAAGCTGAAGAACAACTTTTTGAAATGAATGATGAAAGATTTAAAGTAGTTATTGTGCGTCCACCAATGATCTACGGAAAGGATTCACCAGGTAACTTTTCTAAATTAAAAAAAGTGGCTGAGATATTACCAGTTATACCAAAGATTAATAATATGAGAAGTGCATTATATATTAAACATTTAGATGGTTATATCAATCTACTTATTGATAAGGAATCCAACGGCATATATCATCCTAAAGATAGCTTCAATTTTGATACGACCGAGGTTATAATAGAAATTCGTAATGCTCAAAATAAGAAAACAATATTAATTCCAATACCTAAATTTACTTATCCACTTTTGAATAGAGTGAAAGTAATCTCAAAGCTTTATGGGAATTTAATATATGGAAACGATTTATATTTACATGAAGAAAAAATAGAAAATGAAGAACAAAATTTTAAAACAATCATTAATGACATCATGAACTAAAACTAGCACTTTAATAATCATTTAAATGAAAAAAACATAAAAAATTACATTTAATGGAGGGTATGATAGTGAAATTAACAGTAGTAGGATTAGGATATATTGGGTTACCAACATCAATAATGTTTGCTAAGCATGGTGTAGATGTACTAGGGGTAGATATTAATCAAAAGACAATTGATAGCTTGCAAAGTGGTAAAGTTAATATTGAAGAGCCAGGACTGCAAGAAGTATTTGAAGAAGTTTTAGAAGCGGGCAAGTTGAAAGTTTCTACACAACCAGCTGAGGCGGATGCTTTCATCATTTCAGTGCCGACTCCTAATAACGATGATGAATATGAATCATGTGATATTTCTATAGTTTTAAGCGCTGTAAATAGTGTATTACCACATCTTAAAAAAGGTGATACGATAATTGTAGAATCTACAATTGCACCACGTACTATGGATGATCATGTTAAACCATTAATTGAAGAAAAAGGATTCACAATTGGTGAAGATGTCTATTTAGTTCATTGCCCAGAACGAGTATTACCTGGGAAAATATTAGAAGAATTAGTTTATAATAATCGTATAATTGGTGGTGTCACACCAAATTGCGTTGAAGCAGGTAAACGTGTTTATAGTACATTTGTACAAGGTGAAATGATAGAAACAAATGCACGTACAGCTGAAATGAGTAAATTAATGGAAAATACTTATCGTGATTTAAATATTGCACTAGCTAATGAAATTACTAAAATTAGTAATAATTTAGATGTTAATGTTTTAGATGTTATTGAAATGGCGAATAAACATCCGCGTGTTAACATTCATTCTCCAGGACCAGGTGTGGGTGGACATTGTTTAGCAGTAGACCCTTATTTCATTATTGCAAAAGATCCAGAACACTCACCGTTGATTCAAACTGGACGTAAGGTCAACCGTTCAATGCCTGAATATGTAGTTGAGAATGTGAAACGCATTTTATCAGATGTAGAAGATGCTAAAGTTAGTGTATTTGGTTTAACTTATAAAGGTGATGTTGATGATATTCGTGAGTCACCAGCATTTGACATTTATAAGTTACTACAAGAAGAGAGTTTAGAAGTAACTGCATATGATCCACACGTTGAATTAGATTTTGTAGAAAAAGATATTAAAAATGCTACAGAAAATGCTTCACTTGTTCTAATACTTAGTGATCATTCAGAATTCAAATCATTTAAAGATAGTGATTTTGTAAACATGAAAAATAAAATTATCTTCGATACAAAAAATGTAGTTAAATCATCATTCGATGAAGTTTCTTACTTTAACTATGGTAACCTATACGAAACCAGAAATATTAAATTAAATAAATAATTTAAAGATAGCATAAACATTTAATCAATAAAGGGGTATAAAATGAAGAAGATAATGACTATATTTGGTACTCGTCCTGAAGCAATTAAAATGGCACCTTTAGTGAAAGAATTAGAAAAAAATGAAAATCTTAAACCAGTAGTTGTAATTACAGCACAACATAGAGAAATGCTTGATAGTGTATTAAAAATTTTTGATGTTAAACCTGATCATGATTTAAATATAATGAAAGCGAATCAAACATTAGCTGAACTTACTTCTAGAATTACAACTAAATTAGATGAAGTAATTAAGGAAGAAAATCCAGATATGGTACTTGTTCATGGAGATACAACTTCTACTTTTGTTGGAGGATTAACTGCATTTTACAATCAGACACCTATTGGACATGTCGAAGCTGGTTTGAGAACTTGGAATAAGTATTCACCATTTCCAGAAGAAATGAACAGAGTCATGGTAGGAAATATGGCTGATTTAAACTTTGCTCCTACAGATAAAGCAGCTGAAAACTTAAAAAATGAAAATAAAGATGAAGAAAGTATTGTAGTTACTGGTAATACTGCGATTGATGCTATGAAAACAACTATAAAGTCTGATTATCAGTCAGAAATACTTGAGAAACATGGCGATAAGAAAATTATATTGTTAACTGCACATAGAAGAGAAAATATTGGGCAACCTATGCACAATATTTTTAAAGCAGTAAAGCAACTTGTTGATGAGTATGAAGATGTAGTTGTTGTTTATCCAATGCATAAAAATCCTAAAGTTAGAGAAATAGCCAGTCAATATTTGAAAAATAATCCGAGAATTGAATTGATAGAACCACTTGATGTTATTGATTTTCACAATTTTGCAAATGAATCTCATCTTATACTTACAGATTCTGGTGGTGTTCAAGAAGAAGCACCTTCATTAGGAAAACCAGTTTTAGTATTAAGAGATACAACTGAGCGTCCAGAGGGTGTGGAAGCGGGCACACTTAAAGTAGTAGGCACTACCAATGAATCAGTGTATAAAGAAGCAAAAGCACTAATAGACGACGAGAATGAGTATTTGAAGATGAGTAAAGCTAGCAATCCATATGGTGATGGGGAAGCTTCAAGAAGAATTTGTGAAAATATAGAATATTATTTTGGTATAAGATCAGATAAACCTGAATCTTTTAAATATGATCAATAATTTATATTTAACTAGCATCTCAGTAGTTGACATACCAATCAACTTCCATTGAGATGCTATTTTAAACATAAATAAACATGATAGGAGAAAAAGAATGAAAAAAAAGAAATCAACAATTTTTAAAGTTCTTTTGACGATTATCATCATTGTAGTAATTTTAGCTATAATTGCCGGAGTTTATTTATTTAGTAAAATTCATTCACTTAGTGATAGTATTACTAATCCATTAGACAGGGACAAATCTGAACTTAGAGATAAACCTGCTAAAGAAGGAGACCCGATGACAGTTGTACTATATGGAATAGATGATGATGCTCAAAGAGAGCAACAAGGTATGGGTCAGCGAAGCGATTCAATTGTATTAATGTCAATTAACCCTAAAGATAAAAAAACTGTAATGGTAAGTGTACCTCGTGATACACGTGCGAAGATTGTAGGTAAAGGAACAACTGAAAAAATTAACCATGCATATGCATACGGCGGTCCTAAAATGGCAGTCAACTCATTGGAAAAATTAATGGATGTACCTGTTGACCATTATATTTCTATTGATATGGATGGCGTTAAAACAGTAGTAGATGAACTTGGTGGAGTTACAATTACGAGTAATGGCTCTTTTATAACTAAAGATAGTACCAATACCTATCAATTCACTAAAGGCGAGCAATACAAAATGGACGGTAAAGAAGCATTAGCTTACATGCGTAGTCGTAAGGAAGATGGTGCTGGTGACGATGAAGGTCGTCAATTGCGTCAACAACAAGTGATTACTGCAGTTGCTAGAGAAGCATTCTCTGTTAACTCAGTAACTAAATTAAACGGTATATTCAAAGCTGCTCAAGATAACTTGAAAACAGACCTAAGCTTCATACAGTTAAATCGCTTTAAATCTGACTATGATAAAGCACAAGACAATGTAGAACGTTTAACAATTAATGGTCAAAACGCACTTGGTGACGACAATCTATACTACTTCTATCCTGATAAAAATAGTCTAAAAGAAGTTAAAGAGAAATTAAAAGAAAACTTAAATCTTAACTAAATGAAAGCACTTTGTCGATGATATAAATCATTGACAAAGTGCTTTTAAATGGCTCTACGTCAAATCGGACTGATGAGTCCAAATATTGAGATTAAGCAACCTTAGGTTGTTTAATCTCTTTTTTT
>OIFG01000119.1_pt1 | contig 49715 bp, 47 predicted proteins | sample 1582031 | NCBI WGS metagenome assembly OIFG01 (sample SAMN07501051, study PRJEB24779) | human gut metagenome | isolation source: stool | host: human infant | place: USA: Pittsburgh, PA | reverse complement strand
AAAAGACAATTTCTATATTATTTCAATAGAAATTGTCTTTTTTTCACTTATCCAAGAACTTTATGTCCCGGACTCTTCGAATACATCATTATTTAGAAATGTTATTAACTAAATCTTTTACTTCTTCTTGAGTAGCACAATTAATTGCACGATTTGCTAATTCAGACATTTCATTTTTACTTAAACCATTAATTTGTCTTCTAGCTTTTAAGATAGATGTCGCACTCATTGAGAATTCATCTAATCCTAAACCTAATAATAATGGGATAGCTGTTTCGTCTCCAGCCATTTCACCACACATACCAGTCCATTTACCTTCTTTATGAGAAGCTTCAATGACTTGTTTAACCAAGCGTAAAATAGCTGGGTTATAAGGTTGGTATAAGTATGAAACGCGTTCTGACATACGGTCAGCTGCCATAGTATATTGAATTAAATCATTAGTACCAATACTGAAGAAATCCACTTCTTTAGCAAAGATATCAGCTAATGCAGCTGTAGATGGAATCTCAACCATGATGCCTAGTTCAATGTCATCAGAGACATCATGACCATCATTTTTAAGATTTTCTTTTTCTTCTAAAAGAATCGCTTTCGCATCACGGAATTCATTGATTGTAGCGACCATTGGGAACATAATGTTTAATTTACCATATACTGAAGCACGTAATAATGCACGTAATTGCGTTCTAAAAATATCTTGTTGATCTAAGCATAAACGGATTGCTCTGTAACCTAAGAATGGATTCATTTCTTTAGGTAAATTTAAATATGGTAGTTCTTTATCGCCACCAATATCTAACGTACGAACTACAACACGTTTATCTTTCATTGTTTCAAGCACTTTTTTATAGGCTTCAAATTGCTCATCTTCTGTTGGCATTTGATCTCTACCCATATAAAGGAATTCAGTTCTATATAATCCGATTCCTTCAGCGCCATTTTCCATTACACCATATAAGTCATCAGGTGTACCGATATTTGCAGCTAATTCTGCATGTTCTCCGTCGATGGTTACTGTTTCAGCATCACGTAATTTTTGTAATTCTTTTTTATCTTCAAAGAAACGTTCACGTTTGTTTTGATAAGCAATTAACTCATCTTCTGTTGGGTCAACAATAACGTCACCAGTGATACCATCAACGATAACCATATCGCCTTGTTTAACTTCTTTAGTAATTGATTTCGTACCTACAACTGCAGCAATTTCTAATGAGCGACTCATAATTGCTGAATGGCTTGTACGACCACCAATATTTGTAACGAAACCTTGAACAAATTCTTTATTTAATTGTGCTGTATCTGAAGGTGTTAAGTCATTTCCAACGATAACAACACTTTCATCAATCATACTTGGGTTTGGTAATTCAACACCTAAAAGATGTGCTAACACACGTTTTGACACGTCTCTAATGTCTGCAGCACGTTCTCTCATGTATTCATTATCCATAGATTCGAAGATTGTAATAAATTGTGAAGTAACTTCATCAAGGGCTTCTGGAGCACTTACTTTTTCATTCGCAATTTTATCTTCGATTGGTTGAATTAACTCAGGATCATCAAGTACTAATAAATGCGCATCAAAAATTGCAGCTTTATCAGGACCTAATTGCTTTTCAGCATTATTTCTAATTTTAGTTAATTCAATTTTAGAAGCTTCTAACGCATTTCTGAATTTTCGAATTTCAGCATCAGTATCTGTAACTTTTTCATTAGTGAATGATAAATCAGGTTCTACTAATAAATAAGCTTTAGCAATTGCGACACCATCTGATGCCGCAATACCATTAATTAATTTTGACATAATTATTCAGTTAAACCTTCTTTAGATAAGACATCACTGATTGCTTGAATTGCGTCTGCTTCATCGCTTCCATCAGCGTAGATAGTGATTTCAGCATCTTTACCTACACCTAAACTCATAACACCCATGATTGATTTTAAGTTAACTTTTTTACCGTTATATTCTAATTGAATATCTGAATCAAATTTTGATGCAGTTTGAACTAACATAGTTGCAGGGCGTGCATGAATACCTGTTTCATCGATAATTACATAAGATTTTTGTTCCATAATCTATTTCTCCTTCGCAAAGTTAGAATATTCAAATTTGTCATAATCTAACATAATTTTATACCATAACACTACCAAAATATATTACTAAATTCAATTCTAATAGGATTGAAATACTATTATAATTGGTTTTTATAGAAATAAACAAGTGTTTCAAATTGTAAAAAGTCGATTTTAACCTTCAATATTTTTACTTACTTATCGTATGCATAACAGCACAAATTAAAATCACTGTCACAACTTTAGTTTAAATTATAATTTAAGACAAATTCGTATGATAACTATTTAGCCTTTATCATTAAGCTTACTCCAATTATACTACAACATTTTCATTTTAAATAATATCATGAAGCACTTTTTCACATTTTTCGATATGTTCACGTCCAAGTTTATTCATGAAATAATAGCTTATTGATGCTGAGACAGCTTGTCCCACAACTGGGAACCATTTAGTTTGTTTTGCTGCAGCACGTTTTGCCATATCTCTAATGATCACTTTAAGCACTGCACTAGACACTTTTTTACCGATAAATGAACTACCTTGTATAGCAGCTGCTGCAAGAATTCGTTCTTTCACATCATCGCCAAGTGTATTAACTTGTTTGTGATCTAAACCATAAATTTTATTAATATCTTCAATAATATCTCTCATTAATTTAATATCTACACCGAAATCTAATCCTGGAATTGGTACAACACTCATACCTGAAGATAAAAGTGACTTCTTCTTCACAATTGTTTCTGCTTTAGCTCTGCGCTCAGCTATTTCTTCTTTAGTTGTTGGCAAAATACTTTTTTCTTTAATTTCTTCAATGTTTAGAACTTTATTACCAACTTTGTTTGTAACTCCACTTGAAAATCTATTCATAATGCCCATTAATAGACACACCTTTCATAATTCATTCATTACACATTTATACCCACTTTTTATTATTTAATGCTTGATATTAATGAATACAGCTTTTAAATATTTTGAGGGTTTATAGTGCGGATGTGTTTTAAAGTCCTTAGGTAAGCCCATTACTTCCTCAATTTCGTATGTTACACCCGCTTCGTTAAGTGTCGTTTTAATAACATTTTTAAATGCTTTTAATGAGAAAGTACTTGAATTTGTACATAATAATAACGAGCCATTTGGAGCAAGTATACTTAATGCACCATTAATTAAATCATCATAATTCTTTTGTACTGAGAATGTTTTCTTCTTATTTCTTGCAAAACTTGGTGGATCAATAACTATTGTGTCGAATACTTTACCATGTCGTGCAGCATAATTGTAAAAATCAAATGTATCCATGACATATATATATTGACTTTTAGGGTCAATACCATTTAAACCAAAGTTTTCTTCAGTTAAACTACGTGAACGGTTGGCTAAATCCACACTTGTCGTTGATTTAGCATTTTGAGCAGCCACTACTGAAAACGCACCTGTATAACTAAATAAATTTAGTATATCTTTCTCTTTTGCAAAATGATCACGTAATTTCTTACGTACTTCTTTTTGATCTAAGAATATACCTGTCATCAAACCATCATCTAGGTCTACATTGTAAAATGTAAAATTCTCCTCTATAACTATTGGAAAATCAGGTGCTTCACCGATTACATGTCCACCGGTGTATTCAGAGTCTTTAAAACGCATTTTTTCATAAATTGACTTAAATGGAAATACTTGTTGAATGGCTTCAATGACATTATAGCGAAACTTATATATCCCCTTTGAATACCATTGAATCAATAAGTGGCCATCGTAATTATCGATTGTTAAGCCTCCAACACCATCGCCTTCAGCGTTAAATAGTCTAAACGCATTGGTTCCTTCAATGTGATAGTAATAATCACGCTCTTGTAATGCAATTTGAAATTGTTTTTCGAAAAAAGAAGTATTAATGGCTTCGTTTTGATCATAACTCAATACCCAGCCTAAACCCTTATGTTGACGTCCTACATATGCAGTAGCAATGTACTGTTCTTGACCGTTCATAAGATAAAATAAATCGCCTTCTTTTAAATGATCATTTTTATAAATATCATCTTCATCCACAAGTGGATATTGATTTAAATACTTTGATTCCTTACCTCTATTTAAAGTTGCTATTTTCATTTTTTAAACGCTCCTAATTAGAATGCTTTTGTAGTTTAAAGTTTATAAAAAATTTCTAAATATTATTCATTATTATTTTAACAAATATGAATTTGTCATTACACAAAATAACATAAACAAAAAAGGTGGATCGCGAAGTCTATTTTGTCACCATAGACTTCACGCTTCCACCTAAGTAAAATTTGAAATAATTAAGGTCTTTCTCTCAATTGTAACGTAAATGCGATAATAACCGCCATCAACATTAAGATTAGAGTTGGAGTAATAAAAATCGATAATAATAATCCATGAATCATAATGTTTACGAATTCAGTTAACAATTTAAAGAATAGAATACTAATCATAAATAATTGTAAATAATAATATTTACCTCTTAAGAAATGTGTAAATGTAGTTGCAATGTATGTAATGATTACAAACATTAACAATAACAATGTTACCCATTCAACAACATATTGCGTTTGAGATAGTTCCCATTCACCAGAAACAAACAATGCGTTTCTGTTATTAAATTCAATAAATGTAAATAAGAATAGAATGAAGCCACAGAATATTTCTACATATGCTGGTTTAATCCATTTAGGACGTCTCATCCAATTTGGTATATCATCTTCTTCAATATTAAATACATTTTTGAATTTATTTTTAAATTTATCACGTTTTGATCTGATTTTTTCTAAATCGACACTTCTTCTCGTCTTACGTGCATATTCTGATGTTTTATCTTGAAGTTGTTTAAAATGAACTTTAGACTGATTCGAAACATTTCCCTTACTTGTTCTTGATAATTCAGGTTCTTCTTCACCCAATTCTTCTTTAGTTAATGGTAAAGCTCTTCTTAAGAATAGGAAATTCCATATTGAAGCTTGCGCTAATAACCACATAACTAAGAAAAATGTATTTACACTTAAGATATCTATTGGTGCAATTTCATTGGCATCAATTTTACCGTATAGAGAAATTTGAGTAATTAAATAACTTATTCCGTATGAAAAGATAATCCATAGATAATGGCTTTTTCTATTAGCAACATTAAGTTCATCTTTATATACAATGTAGCCTGTGTGAATTATAAAAGGAATAATAAAGATAATTGCCCAAAAACTGTACACTTGAGTCATTAAAGTAATTGAAATGAGGAAGTATAAAATCCCAATAATTAAAAAGAAAATTGAGATGTCGTAATCATATTTCGTAGTTCTAAATAATGCATATCCAATAAGCATTACAAGAATACCAAACAGAATAATTATGACTGCACTAATAATAGGAAAGCTGCCTATGAACCTACTCATCACTCTAATTATTTCACTGAAGAATGCATTAAGAAAATCCCATAAATTATGAATTTTCAACTCAACTTTTTCTTTATCTTTTAATTGATTGATTAAAGGTAAGTTTATTAATATTATGAGACCCGTGAAGAGTGAAACGATACCGATAATATAACTAAAAATTATCTCGGTGTGTTTCTTAAGAAAAGACATACTGTTCACCTCAAAATTCATTATATAGTAAGATGTTCATCTTGTCTTTATTAAACAATAAAATACATCTCGAGACCTATATAAGTTTATCCTACTTTTATGTGGGTAAACTTAAATTGTAATCATTAATCTATCAAGGAGTGTTAATTATGACAAACGAAGATGCTAAAAAAGCAAAAGAAGTAGAAGAAAAATTAAAAGAACAAAAAGAAGAAAAAACTGATGACATCGAACAAACTAAAAAAGATGTTCAAGACACTTTAGATTAATTATTAAGAAATCTCAATTCGCAGGAGTTGAGAACAATATACTATTTAACCGCTACACTGCTAAAAAGTAGTAGTTAACTAAAAACTGAGAGAACGCTCTTTCCGAGCTTTTCTCAGTTTTTTATTTTTAATACAAGGTTTAAATATTTTAGAGATTTCACTAGTTAAGTGTATTAGGGAATAGCGTATTCAGAGTAAAACCAAATCAAATCCCCTTTTTTATTTGTAACTTAGCAAAATCATCTTGACATTAAATCTTAAAAGTCATACATTTAAAATAAATTAAATATAAAACGCACTAGGGGTGTGTATACTGAGATGAGGTTTAACCTCGAACCCTTTGAACCTGAACTAGTTAAAACTAGCGTAGGAAAGTGTTGCTAATATAAATAATTGTGGTAAATACATATAGCATTTTATTTAAATTCACGCACAACTTTCTACGGATGGTTGTGCGTTTTTTAGGAGGAAATAACATGTCAAAAGGTTTAAAGCTTTCAGAAATATTAGTAACTGTTCTGATTGCAGTAGTATTTGCTATTATTTATAACTTATGGTGGTTTGCATATAATGTGGCCCAAGTTGCCGGTGTTCACATTGAGCAATTAACTTATGGCGTTTGGTTTATGGCAGCTATCGTTGCGTATTTAATAATTCCTAAACCTGGTATTGCACTAATTGCAGAATTTGCCGCAGGTGCTGGTGAAACAATTGTTATGGGTAAATTTGATATCCCTACAATTGTATATGCTATCCTTCAAGGTTTAGCTTGTGAAATTATTTTTGCTATTTTCAAATATAAATCTAGATCATTAATGGTTGCTATATTAGCAGGATTAGCAACTGCATTAATTTCATTTCCAGTTGATTATTATTACGGTTATTTAGCTGAAGTCGCAGGATGGAATCTTCTTTTATTCATTATCTTCCGTTCTATTAGCGGTATTGTCATTGCAGGCTTATTATCTTATCTGATTGTTAAAGCATTAGATCAAACAGGTGTAACGAAATTATTCCGCCCTGCATCTCAAAAAGACTACGACAACCTATAAGGGGAAATTAAAGTGTTAAAAGCGAAAAATTTACGTCTAAAATATCCTAACGGCGAACGTAAAATCTTCGATAATTTAAATATTGAAATTAAAGATAAAGAAAAAGTGCTTTTACTAGGTCCTTCTGGATCTGGTAAGAGCACATTGCTTAATGTTTTAAGTGGCATCGTTCCAAATCTAATTGAATTACCGATGAAATATGATGAGCTTGAAATTGACCCACACTCCGGCGTCATTTTTCAAGATCCAGATACGCAGTTTTGTATGCCTAAAGTGTATGAAGAACTTGCTTTCGTTCTAGAAAATAAGCAAGTACCACGCAATGAAATGGACGCACTTATAGAGAATGCTTTAGCATCGGTTGATTTAAATGTTACGGACAATACTTTTGTCAATCATTTAAGTGGTGGCATGAAACAAAAGCTCGCTATTGTTGAAACTATTTTACAAGAAGCTAATACGCTTTTCTTAGATGAGCCTACTGCCATGTTAGATGTAGATGCTACAGCTGATTTGTGGCAACGACTTATTCAGTTATGGTCCGATCAAACTGTGCTTATTGTCGAACACAAAGTTGAACATATTTGGGAGCATGTCGATAGAGTCATCTTATTGAATTATGAAGGGCAAATCATAGCAGATGGCACACCGGATTACATATTAAACAACTGTGAGCATTTACTCACTGAATTTGGCGTTTGGCATCCTCATGCTTGGGATCATGCGCCAAAGCCGATTACATTTCCATCTAATGAAGCTGAAACATTATTTACTTTTAAGAATGGTCAAGTTATTCGTGGTAAAAAACAATTATTCCAGACATCCGAATTAAATGTTCATTCTGGAGAATGGATTACGATAACTGGGAAAAATGGTACAGGTAAAACAACGCTGTTAGAATCAATGATGCAACTTATAAAATATGAAGGCACGATGGCTTATAAGAATACAATATTGAAGAAAATTAAAGATGCAGCCAAGCATATGTATCTCGTTTATCAAAACCCTGAATTACAATTTATAACAAATTCAGTTTATGAAGAAATATATATACATTATAATCATCAAGAACCTTCAATCGCTGAAAATGAAACGATGAAACTTTTAAAATTATTGCATTTAGAAGCTATTAAAAACCAACATCCATTTGAATTATCTATGGGTCAGAAACGACGTCTTAGCGTAGCTACTGCACTAAGTTCAAAAGCCGACATCATCTTGCTAGATGAACCAACATTCGGACTGGATAGTCACAATACATTCCAATTGATTGAACTTTTCCAAGAAAGCGTCTCTAGTGGTCAAACCATCATTATGGTTACACACGACCCGGAAATCATTCATCGCTATCCAACACGTCGTTTAATCGTCGAAGATAACCAACTCATTGAAGAGGAAGGTGAATCACATGTTTGAACGTTGGAAGAAACACTATTCCTTTGTAGATGACGTTAATATCATTACGAAACTTTTACTTGGTGTAGCGCTATTCATTTTCATTATATTTGTCCATAATTTTGATTATATGATTTACATTACCATTATTATGTTTTTATTTTTAATGGCATTTAATGGTACGCAGTTTAAAATTACCGGAGCCTTTATTTTAGCCACTGTGCTATTTGCGCTATTATCGTCATTATTTATGATTCTTTACGGCGATGGTACACATATGTTATTTAAATGGGGCATTATTCAAATTAGTACTGAAAGTATTGTACGTGGCTTGCATTTATCATTACGTACAATTACAGTGTCGATGTTTGGTATTTTATTGGCCCTCACATCCGAAATTGTCATGATTTTTTATAGCCTAATGCAACATTTAAAAGTAAAACCTAAAATTGCATATGCGTTTATGGCTGCGATCAGAATGGTCCCTCTCATTTTCACATCACTCATTCAATTGAGACGTTCGCTTAAAATGCGTTATCAAATGATTGATGCTTCAAATTATAGAGGGCTTAAACGTCTAAAACATTTATTAATACCTATCTTAAGTCAAAATATCCGTCGTGCGCATCAATTGTCTGTTGCGATGGAATCTAAAGGCTTCAAAGATGGCCCAAGAACATATTATTATAAAGCACCGTTTTCTTATAAAGATATTTTATTTGTAATTTGTGTTGTGGCCATATTAATCATCGCATTTTATCTTTCACAATACTTCCCTATCACTGGGATTACTGATGCTCGTGTATCAGGTTATACCTCATAAAAAAATAGGGCGTATCACTGTCCATCAGGATACGCCCTATTTTTTACATTTACTTATTCAATGCCTTATTTCCAATATCATGACGATAAAATAGGTTATCACTCTTAATTTTTTCTACATTGTTATAAGCTACTTTCTGTGCATCTTCAATTGTTGCACCTTTTCCAAGAGCTAATATCACTCTGCCTCCTGAAGTAACAAATGCATCATCTTCTTTACGCAATCCACTCACAAAATAAGTATCATTTAATTCAAAGCCTGCTACTTTAGCTCCTTTAGCGTAACTTCCTGGATATCCTTTAGAAGCTAACATAACTCCTACAACAAAATCATCTTGCCATTGAAATAGAATAGGTTCTTTACGATCTAAAGCAACAATTTGAGCCATTAAATCACTTTCCAAACGACTTAATAAGACTTGAGCTTCAGGATCACCAAAGCGCGCGTTAAATTCAATTACTTTAGGGCCTTCTGACGTTAAAATCGCACCAATATAAAGTAATCCAAAGTAATCATAACCTTCAGCTTTCATCGCTTTTGCAATAGGCTGTGCAATATCTTTATTCGTACGTGTTAAAACATCTTCAGTTATATGTGGCACCGGACAATATGCACCCATTCCTCCAGTGTTGAGTCCTTCATCATTATCAAAAGCACGTTTATGGTCTTGCGCAATACAATCAAATGGAACTGCATAATCCCCATTAATAAAAGTCATTAATGAAAATTCTTCACCCTCTAAAAATTGCTCAAAGACCACTTCACCATGTTCTTCAGGATAAAGTGTTTCTACTGCTTTAATTGCGTCTTCACGTGTTTCAGCAATGATTACACCTTTACCAGCAGCTAAACCATCTTTTTTAACTACAATTGGTAAATCACAATGATTTACATACGCCAGCGCATCTGTTTTGTTATTAGTTTCTTTATATTCTGCTGTTGGAATATTATATTTTTGCATAATTTTTTTAGCGAATAGCTTAGATCCTTCAATTTGAGCTGCATCCTTATTAGGACCAAACACTTTAACTCCAGTTTGACGTAATTTATCTGGCAATCCATCAATTAATGGTTGTTCAGGACCAACAACCACCCATTCAATCTTATTTTCTTGAACAAAGTTTAAGATGGCTTCATGATCACTTTCCGCAATGTCAGTATGCACTTCTGCAACATTAACCATAGCGTCATTACCTGGAATTGCGTGTAATTGATCAATTAATGGTGATTGACGCAATTTATTAGCTAAAGCGTGTTCTCGGCCACCCGCTCCGATAACTAAAACATTCATCATTATTACCCCTTCCATTATTTAAATGATAAATTAATGCTTGAAGTGACGCATACCAGTTGTCACCATAGCAATGCCATATTTATTCGCCATATCAATTGAATCTTGGTCTTTAATTGAACCACCAGGTTGAATAATAGCTTTAATACCATGCTGTGCAGCCAATTCAACGGTATCATCCATTGGGAAGAAACCATCTGAAACTAGGGCAACATTGTCATTGATTTCTATTGCACGCTCTAACGCAATTTTTGCAGAGCCAACACGATTCATTTGACCAGCACCAATCCCTACCGTTTGTTTCGTATTACTCAAGATGACAGCATTACTTTTTACAGAAGGGATTACTTTCCAACCTAATAGCATCGCATCCCACTGATCGTCGGTAGGTGCCTTGTCAGTTACAACTTTCATATCTTCTTTAGCAACTTCAAAGTTATCTTTGTCTTGGACTAAATAGCCACCAGATACAGAAACAAATTCTTCTTCACGATTATCAATCGTCATATCAATTTCTAATAGACGTATGTTTTTCTTTTTAGTTAAAATGTCTAAAGCTTCATCAGTAAATCTTGGAGCAATCACTACTTCTAAAAATATAGCATGTAATGTTTCAGCTAAATCAGAAGTTACGGTTCTATTTAATGCAATAATGCCACCAAAGATCGATTGGTTATCTGCATCATAAGCATGTTTAAATGCAGTTTCAATATTATCTCCAATACCAACACCACAAGGGTTCATATGTTTAACTGCAACGGCAGCAGACTCTTTAAATTTCTTAACAAGTGAAAGTGCAGAATCAGCATCTTTAATATTGTTAAAACTTAAAGCTTTACCATGTAATTGTTTAGCACCTGCAATTGTGTGTTTGCTATTCGAAGTACGAACAAAACGCGCTGATTGTTGAGGATTTTCACCATATCTTAATTGTTCGCTATCTCCTTTAAAGAAGCTTACAATAGCATGATCATATTCGTTCGTATGTGCAAAAACTTTGATCATTAATTCTTTACGGAAATCCTCATCGAGTCGGTCTTCCTTTATGCGTTCAATGACTTCATTATAATCAGCTGGATGTACAATTGTAGTCACATGTTTAAAGTTTTTAGCTGCAGCACGTAACATAGTAGGTCCGCCAATATCGATGTTTTCAATTGCTTCTGCTTCAGTTACATCTGGTTTTGCGACTGTTTTTTGGAAAGGATATAAGTTAACTACTACCATATCGATTAAATCAATATGTTGTTCTGATAACTGTTCTAAATGTTCAGGTTTATCACGATCTGCTAAAATGCCACCATGTACTGCCGGGTGTAATGTTTTAACACGGCCATCCATAATTTCAGGAAATTGTGTTAATTCTGAGACAGATTTCACCGGTACAGAAGCATCTTCTAAAGCACCTTTAGTTCCTCCAGTTGAATATAATTCATAATCTAATTTGATTAAAGATTTAGCAAACTCCACTATTCCACTTTTGTTTGAGACACTTAAAATTGCTTTTTTCATGATTAGATTAACTCCTTATTTAATAACTTTAGCTATAACACTTGGATAAAGTTCATACTCCAAACGCTTTACACGTTCTTCCAAATTCTCTTTAGTATCGTCCTGTTTTATATCACATTGTCGTTGTTCAATAATTTCTCCCGTATCCATACCACTATCAACATAATGTACAGTTGAACCAGTTACCTTATCGCCACTATTAAACGCTTGTCCAATAGCATCTTTCCCCTTATATTTCGGTAATAGTGATGGATGGATGTTTAAAATTTTACCTTCGTAAGCGTCTAATAAATCAGGTCCAATTAATCGCATATAGCCAGCAAGTATTATCCACTCAACTTCTTCACGTTGTAACAGTTCTATTAAATGTTGTTCGTAATCTGCTTTTGATTCGAAATCTTTAGGTTCATTAATATTGACAGCTACTTTTAATTGTTCAGCACGTTTGACGCAGTAAGCATCGTGATAATCAGTATATAAAGATGTAATTTCTATATTATTGAGTTCCCCTTTATCTGCGTATAATACAATATTTTCGAAATTACTACCTGAACCAGATGCAAATATTGCTACTTTAGCCACTACTCTACCCCCTCAAGATGAATAGGCGTGTCTTTGTCTTCAATAATTTCACCTATTTCGAAAGCAGATATACCCTCTTGTTTTAAAATATCGAGTGTTTGCGCAACATCTTTTTTATCGATTATGACAGTGAAACCAATCCCCATATTAAAGACATTGTACATTTCTTTAGTATCTATATTGGCTTGTTGTTGTAGCCAATTAAATACGTTTGGTGTTGGAAATGCTTGTGTATCAATGTTAGCTGCTAAACCTTCTGGTAACCCACGTGGAATATTCTCATAAAAACCACCACCAGTGATATGATTCATTCCTTTAATTTGAACAGCTTTTTTTAGAGCAAGAATAGGTTTTACATATAGCTGCGTTGGTGCTAGAAACGTTTCTAAGTACGTACGACCATCAAAATCGTCATTTAAATCTATACCAGATTCTTTAATTAATTTACGTACTAAGCTATAACCATTTGAATGTATTCCGTTAGAGGCTAAACCAATGATGGCTTGACCTTCTTGAATTGCTGATCCATCAATATAGTCGTCTTTCTCGACTGCTCCAACAGCAAATCCGGCAAGGTCATATTCACCTTCATGATACATTTCACCCATTTCAGCTGTTTCTCCACCAATAAGTGCAGTGTTAGTCTCTTCGCATCCATCACTCACACCTTTAACAATCTGTTCGATTACTTCTGGAACAACTTTATTCGTTGCAATATAATCTAAGAAATATAATGGCTCAGCACCAGTAGTCAAAATATCGTTTACACACATCGCTACTGCATCAATTCCGATTGTGTCGTGTTTATCATTATCAATAGCCAATTTCAATTTAGTACCAACACCATCTGTACCAGAAACTAGTACGGGTGCCTTCATATTTAATTGAGACAAATCAAAGGTAGCACCAAATCCACCTAAACCACCTAGTACCTCTTTACGCATTGTTCGTTTAACATGACTAGACATTCTCTCAACCGCTTCATAACCTGCATGAATATCAACACCTGATTGTTCATAAGCTTTAGACATGAATATTACCCTCTCTATCAAAGTAGTGTTTATGATTATTAATATAATCCTGTTGACGTTGACTTAAGTTCTTATAATATTTATCTTCATAATCAAATAGTCCTGCTGGATAATCACCTGTAAAGCTCTCTACACATAAACCACTATACGGTGCGTCATAATCTAATCCAATCGATTCAATTAGACCGTCTACGCTTAAATATGATAATGAGTCTGCACCAATATAATCACAAATTTCTTTAGGTGACTTACTTGCAGAAATGAGTTCAGCAGTCGTTGAAACATCTATACCGTAAAAGCTTGGGAACATAAATTCTGGAGAAGCGATTCTTACATGAACCTCTTTAGCTCCGGAGTCCTTTAACATTCTGACAATACGTTTACTCGTTGTTCCACGCACAATTGAATCATCAACTAATACAATTCGTTTACCTTCTACGATATCCTTGACTGCCGACAATTTAACGCGGACACCTTGTTCTCTTAACTCTTGAGTCGGTTGGATAAATGTGCGAGCTACATATTGGTTCTTCACCAACCCCATTTCATAAGGTAGGTGACTTTCTTCAGCATACCCACTTGCAGCTGATAATGATGAGTTGGGTACACCAATAACCATATCTGCATTTGCAGGGCTTTCTTGTGCTAATTTTTTTCCAGATGCTTTACGAACAGCATGAACATTTTTGCCAGCAATAGTAGAATCAGGACGAGCGAAATAAATATATTCCATAGCTGAAATAGCCGTATTTGTATGACTCGTATATGATTTCACTTCAATACCTTCATTATTAATAACAACATATTCTCCAGCATGGATATCTTGCACGTATTCAGCACCTAATACATCAATGGCACATGTTTCACTAGCTAAGATGTACGTGTCATCTTGCATTTTACCTACTACCAGTGGACGGATAGCGTTAGGATCTACTGCTCCATATAATGCATCTTTAGTAAGTATTGCAAATGTGAATCCGCCTTTAATTTGTCGCAAGCTCTCTTTTAACGCTTCTTCAAAAGTTGGTGCTTTACTTCTGCGTATTAAATGCATAATCACTTCAGTGTCAGATGAAGAATGGAAGATTGCACCATGTTTTTCCAAATATTGACGTAACGTCTGGGCATTAATTAAATTACCATTGTGGCAAATCGCAACGCTCATATCGTAAAAGTGATATAAAAATGGTTGTATATTTTCAATCCCTTTATTACCTGATGTGGCATAGCGAACATGGCCAATGGCGTTGTGTCCATCTTTAAGTTGATCCATTTGATCACCTTTAATTGCTTCTGTTAACAATCCAAGACCTCGTTCACCTTTTAAAATTTCTCCATCTGATACAACAATACCTGCACCTTCTTGACCACGATGTTGTAAACTGTGAAGTCCCATATAGGTTAATTGAGCGGCTTCTGAATGATTCCAAATGCCGAACACACCACATTCTTCGTTTAATCCACTGTAGTTAAACACTGTGCAATTGCTCCTTCCCAACTTTCTTTAATCTCTGAGACTTTTTCAACAATCGAACTTTGAGCATTAGTAACTTTAAATTCATCAACATCTGTCAATTGACCAATTTCTATAGCTTCATCAATATTTAACGTCTGTCCTTCTTTAACAACAATAATATATCGACCTTGCGTTTCACTAAACAATTGTGCATCTGAAAGGTCAATTGAAGCTTCTAATCCTAAACCATAATGGGCACTGATACGCGCTAAAGTAATTAATAAGCCACCTTTACCAACTGTTTGTACGTGAGAAGCCACGCCACTTCTAATCGCATTCTTGACTGCTTCTCCTTTATTAACTTCATCGCTTAAATCAATTGCTTCAAATTCATGATTGACTTTACCGTATAATAATTTTTCAACTTGGCTACCACCAAAATCATCTCTTGTTTCACCAACTAAATATAATTTATGACCAGCTTCAGGATGGAAATCCTTCAGATAATCAATATCCTCTATCAAACCTACCATTCCTACGACAGGCGTTGGAAAAATAGATGTGCCACGTGTTTCGTTATAAAGTGATACGTTACCTGAAACTACCGGTGTTTTTAATACTTCACACGCTTCTGACATACCTTTCGTTGAATCAATTAACTGCTGATAGATTTCTTTCTTTTCAGGAGAGCCATAATTTAAGCAATCCGTCATAGCAAGTGGAGTTGCACCTACTGCTATTAAATTGCGATAGGCTTCAGCTACGACCATTTTTCCACCTTCATAAGGCTGATTAAACACATAACGTGCTTCGCCATCAATTGTAGAGGCCACAGCTTTATTCGTACCTTCAACACGAACAACTGAAGATTGTAAACCTGGTTTAATGATAGTATTAGCACCAACTTGTTGATCATATTGCTCATATAAATAATGTTTTGAGGCAATCGTTGGATGTATTAGAAGTTTCTTAAATGTTTCTTCGACATTTATAGAGCTATAGTCATTTTTAGATGTGTTGTACTCTTTCTCTTCACCTTCTAAAACATAGACCGGCGCTTCATCTGCAAGTGATTGAACCGGTATATCCGCGAATACTTCATCTTCATATTTAAGTACGAAGCGGTCAGTATTTGTTACTTCACCAATTACCGCACTATCAAGTTCATGTTTTTCAAATAAATCTAAGAATTTTTGTTCAGTACCTTTTTCAACAACTAATAACATTCTTTCTTGTGTTTCAGAAAGCATCATTTCATAAGGTGAAATACCTGGTTCACGTGTAGGCACTTGATCTAAATGTAATTCCAGACCACTGCCACCTTTAGCTGCCATTTCTGATGATGAAGACGTTAAACCAGCGGCACCCATATCTTGAATACCAACTAATTCGTCGAAAGTAATCGCTTCTAATGTGGCTTCCATTAATTTTTTACCTACAAAAGGGTCACCAATTTGAACAGATGGTCGTTTACTTTCACTTTCTTCAGTTAACTCTTCAGATGCAAAAGTTGCACCATGAATACCATCACGACCTGTTTTTAACCCTACATAAATGACTGAGTTACCTTCACCTTTAGCAGTCCCTTTTTGAATCATGTCATGATCAATAACACCTACACACATGGCATTAACCAACGGATTTCCATCGTAACGATCATCAAATTCAATTTCTCCAGCTGTTGTTGGGATACCGATACAATTTCCATAACCGCCAATACCACGTACTACACCTTTAAGTAAACGTTGGTTCTGTTTAACTGACAATTCACCGAAACGTAGACTGTTTAACAGATTGATTGGTCTAGCTCCAATTGATACGATATCTCTAATAATGCCACCTACACCAGTTGCAGCACCTTGATAAGGTTCGATAGCTGACGGATGGTTATGTGATTCAACTTTAAATACTACTGCTTGATTATCACCAATATCCACAACACCTGCGCCTTCACCTGGTCCCATTAAGACATGCTCACCAGTAGTTGGAAATTGTTTTAAGAATGGTTTAGAGTGCTTGTAAGAACAGTGTTCACTCCACATAACCGAGAAGATGCCTATCTCTGTAAAATTAGGTTCTCTTCCTAATATTTCACAAACTTTGTTATATTCTGCGTCACTTAAGCCCATATCTTGATATAATTTTTCAAACTTAATTTCTTCAATACTAGGTTCGATAAACTTAGACATTTTGTTCCCTCCAACTATTAACCATTGCTTCAAATAATTTCACGCCACTGTCAGTTCCAAGAATTTTTTCAAGCGCACGTTCAGGGTGTGGCATCATTCCGCAAACATTACCTGCTTTATTTACAATACCTGCAATATTTTCATGAGAGCCGTTTGGATTATCTTCATATGTTAAGATAATTTGATTATTTTCAACTAATTCGTTATATATGTCATCTGTGCAATAATAATGACCTTCGCCATGCGCTACTGGATAAACTACAATTTCATTTTCACCATACAAATTTGTAAAAGGAGTTTGATTATTAGCAATTTTTAGATTTTCATTTCTGCTAATAAATAAATGAGAATCATTATGGAGTAATGCACCAGGTAATAAACCAATCTCAGTGAGAATTTGGAATCCGTTACATACACCTAGAACGGGTTTGCCATCATTAGCCAAGCGTTTTACTTCGTTAATTATTGGTGCTACACTCGCCATTGCACCTGAACGTAAATAGTCTCCAAATGAAAAACCACCAGGGATTAATACGCCATCATAACCTTCCAATGATGTCTCACGATAATCAACATAATCTGCTTGCGCACCTGACTTAATCGCTGCGTTGTACATATCTCTATCACAATTAGATCCTGGGAATACGAGAACTGCAAATTTCATTTTATGCATTCTCCTTTTCGTCAACGATTTTATAACTATATTCTTCAATTACATTATTTGCGAATAACTTTTCGCTTAATGTCGTCACAATGTTATCGACCGCTTCATCCGTTGCTTCGTCAACCGTCATGTATAAAACTTTACCTACACGAATATCATTAACTTGTTTATAACCTAAGTCGTGAACAGCTCGATTTAGTGCTTGTCCTTGAGTATCTAACACCTGTGGTTGTAATGTAATGTGAAGTTCAATAGTTTTCATTATTTTAATTCCTCCAATTTATTTAAAAATGTTGTATATGTGTCAATAAGTGAACCTGTATCATTGCGATAGACGTCTTTATCAAAGTTAGAATCAGAATATTTATCCCAAATACGACATGTATCTGGAGAAATTTCATCAGCTAATAAAATTTTACCGTCAGAAGTTTTACCAAATTCAACTTTAAAATCAACTAATCTTAAATCCATCTCATCCATCAATTGAACTAATACTTTATTAATATCTTTAGCCATAGTTTTTAGTGTTTCAATTTCACTATCGCTCGCTATTTTTAAAAGTTTAACGTGATCATCTGTAATTAATGGGTCATTTAAGTCGTCATTTTTATAGAAAAATTCAACTAACGGTGCTTCGAATTCATAACCTTTGTTAAAGCCTAAGCGTTTCGTTATAGAACCTGTTGCTATGTTACGTACTACAACTTCTAGTGGAATGATTTTAACTTCTTCAACTAATTGTTCCGTTTCCGAAAGTTGCTTAATAAAATGACTCGCAATTCCATGATGAGCTAAATATTCAAATATTATAGAGGTAATTTGATTATTTAATCGTCCTTTACCTTCCATTTTGTCTTTTTTTGCACCATTACCAGCCGTAACTTCATCTTTATACTCAACTCTCAATTGACCTTCATTGTCTGTTGAGAAAATTCTTTTCGCTTTTCCTTCATATAATAGCGCCATTAACTATTCTCTCCCTTCAAACTGTTTAAGCATAGCTTTCTCAGTTTCATCTACATTATTCGTTAAAATTGTCATATGCCCCATTTTACGATTAGGTTTACGTTCAGGTTTCCCATAAATATGAACATGCCATTCTGGATGATTAGCAAACTTATCTTCTAATAAATCTAAATCGCGCCCCAACAAATTCATCATTACTGCAGGTTTTAAAATCTCAATTTCTTTTGGAAGATTTTGTCCAGTAACTGCTAATATATGTGTATCAAATTGTGAATAATCACAAGCTTCAATTGAATAATGTCCGGAATTGTGTGGACGTGGTGCAATTTCATTTACATATAAATTATTTGATTTATCGATGAAGAATTCGACTGTAAATGTACCTACAAAATGTACCTCATTAATAATTTTATTTACTTCATCTCTAGCTTCTTGTTCCTTATCACTTCTCGCAGGCACAATGGTTTTAAATAATATTTGATTTCGATGTTCATTTTCTTGAAGAGGGAAATACGTAATTTGTTTTTGGTTACCAATCGTAACAGTTAAAGAAACTTCGAGTGCAATATCAAGAAATTGTTCTGCTACACACTCTTGTTGTGAAATGAGATCTTTAGCTTCTTGAATTGATTCTTCATTTTTAACTAAGACTTGTCCTTTACCGTCGTATCCACCAAAACGCGTTTTAACTATAAATGGATATCCTAATTGATTAATCACAACATTTAGGTCTTTTTCCTCTTTAATAGGTAAAAAAGGAACAATTTTAGATTCCGCTTGTTGTAATGTTTGTTTTTCAGTTAAACGATCTTGTAATAATTGAATAGCTTGATAACCTTGAGGAATATTGAATTTTTGAGTTAGACGAATAAGTTGTTCAGCTGAAATATTTTCAAACTCATAAGTGATAACATCAGATTTCTCACCGAGTTCATGCAAAGCTTCTTCATCGTCATAAGCAGCAGTTATAAATTCGTGAGCTACTGATTTACACGGACTATCAGGGTTAGGATCTAAACAAATGACTTTAAAGCCCATTTTTTGAGCAGATTGTGCCATCATTTTACCTAATTGACCGCCACCGATAATACCGATTGTGTCACCGAACTTTAATTTATTGAAGTTCATTTTGCATTTCACCAACTTTATCTACTAGACTTTGCTCATATTCATCTAAATGTTTACGAACCGATTCATTACTAATACTTAAAATTCTCGCAGCTAGTATCCCAGCATTTTTTGCACCTGCATTACCTATTGCAGTTGTAGCCACTGGAATACCTCCTGGCATTTGAACAATCGATAATAAAGAATCCAATCCTTTTAAACTCTTGGACTCAATCGGTACACCTATAACAGGTATTGTTGTCATTGATGCAACCATTCCTGGTAGATGCGCAGCACCACCTGCACCAGCAATAATGACATCGTATCCATTTGTTCTAGCTTGACTTGCAAATTCATACATTAATTTAGGCGTACGATGTGCCGAAACGACTTTCTTTTCGTACGGTATTTCGAATTCATCTAACATCGCACAACTTTCTTGCATAACCTTCCAATCTGAAGAACTACCCATAATAACCGCTACTTTCACGTTGTACACCCTTTCAAAAGTTTGAAATTTAGTTACGATTAGTTGTATATTACAGATATAGCATAACAATCATGAGATGCTTTTTCAATCAAAAATCGAACTTTAACTTAATTTTTACTTTTAATTTACGTCTTTTGGCTATCAATTGACGTGACCAAAGATTTAAAGTTAAGGTATAAGTATGATTTAAACAAACAAGGAGGAATTTTTTGTGGTTGCAAAAATTTTAGATGGGAAACAAATTTCTAAGGACTACAGACAAGGTTTACAAGATCAAGTTGAAGCTTTAAAAGAAAAAGGTTACACACCAAAATTATCCGTAATCTTAGTAGGTAATGATGGTGCTAGTCAAAGCTATGTAAACTCTAAAAAGAAAGCTGCTGAAAAAATCGGTATGATTTCTGAAATTGTTCATTTAGATGAGGATACTTCTGAAGAAGATGTATTAAAAGAATTAGACCGTTTAAACAATGATGATTCAGTAAGTGGAATATTAGTTCAAGTACCTCTTCCTAAACAAGTAAGTGAACAAAAAATCTTAGAAGCGATTAATCCTGAAAAAGACGTTGATGGCTTCCACCCTTCAAATATCGGTAAGTTATATATTGATGAGCAAACTTTTGTTCCATGTACACCACTAGGCATTATGGAAATTCTTAAACATGCTGATATTGATTTAGAAGGTAAAAATGCAGTTGTTATTGGCCGTAGCCATATTGTTGGTCAACCTGTATCAAAATTATTACTACAAGCAAATGCTACAGTAACTATTCTACATTCACGTACTAAAGACATGCATAGCCATTTGAAAGATGCTGATGTTATTGTCAGCGCAGTTGGTCAACCAGGTTTAGTAACTAAAGATGATGTAAAAGAAGGCGCTGTTATTGTTGACGTTGGTAATACTCCAGATGAGAATGGTAAATTAAAAGGTGACGTTGAATTTGAAGAAGTTAAAGAAGTTGCAGGTGCAATTACGCCAGTTCCAGGTGGTGTTGGCCCATTAACAATTACTATGGTGCTTAATAATACATTATTAGCTGAAAAAATGCGTCGTGGCATTGAATAATGTAATTATTCTTACTTAAACTATATGTATGTTGAGTAATTCGTTTAAACTTCAATTAAACAAAGCGAAATCAAAACCACCCGCGTGAACGGGTGGTTTGTTCTACGGCTATAAGCCTTCCTTACTGGCCAGCCCTAAAAGGGCGCTGACAGGTCAGCCAACTGCACTACTTTCCCAGCGGGAGTGGGACAGAATTCTTTTAAAATTCGTCGTCCCACCCCCGCAAGGATGACTAGAACTGAGAAAAGCTTGATTTAAGCGCCTTCTCAGTTCAGTCAGCTACTGCGAATTTGCTAAATAGCATTATTATATTATTTATGTCCCAGACTGTATTTCTCTAGGGTTTATGTCCCAGACTCTTTTCTTTATACAATAAAAGCACAGGGATGATGTTTATTAAATATCATCCCTGTGCTTTATTCATTTATAATTTATACAAAATCTTATTAATAAATATCTATTTCAATATTAAACTGCAACACTTAATTTTGGTACAAATGTTTCATAATGAATATGACTTTGATCAACATCTAATGCTTTTAATACTTCAATAACTGATTGTATGAATTTAGCACCACCACAAACATAAATCTCTGTATTTTCACTTATATATTTTTCTAAGTATTCTTTAGTTAAATAGCCATTTTTTTCGCGATCATAAAGTTCATATTTTGCTTTGTCTGATTTTTGACTAATATTTTCTAAATATGAAGTGAATGGTGTATCGTTGACATCTCCAGTTACTTGAATAAATTGAGCATTGCTATCTTTAACAATCACTTCATTAAACATTGAAACTAATGGCGTAACACCGATACCCGCACCAATAAATAATTGAGGGTTTTCAGGATTTGCAACCGCAAATGGACCTACAGGTGCTGATAAATTAATTTTGTCTCCTTCGTTTAATTCATCATGCAATATAGTTGAAACTTCACCTTCATGGTCAGTTGTCACATCACGTTTAACAGCAAATGTTAAGCGCTCTTTTTCTCCAGATACAATTGAATAATGTCGTTTTGCACGATAAGGCATTTTTTCACTACTTACATCCACAGTGATGTATTCACCAGGTGTAAATTGACTTAAATCATAGTCAGTAGATTTAACTGTGAAAGCTTTGATATCTGAAGATAATTGTTCGATTTTTTCGATTTCAAAAGGTTGGAAACCTTCCCAAAGCATACTAGCATAGATATCTTTTTCAACTTGAATAAACACATCTGCGATTTCTTGATAAGCTTTCTTCCAAGTTTGGATAATTGGATGATCATCTTCTAGTCCTACTACTGCCTTAATTGCTTCTATTAAATTTTCTCCAACAATGTCATAACCTGCTGGCGGAACTTCTAATGCACAATGTTTATAAGCGATTTCTTTAACTACAGGCATGATGTTGCCTAAATTATCAATATTAACAGCTGCTGCTAAAACACTTTGCGCTAATGCAGTTGATTGAAATCCTTTTTGTTGGTTCGTTTGGTTAAACATATTTTTTAATTCTGGATGTTGATTAAACATTCTATTGTAAAAATATGATGTTATTTCAGTGCCTTTCTCTTGTAATACAGGTACCGTTTCTTTGATAATGCCTTTTTCTTTTTCATTTAACATGAAAGTCACTCCCATTTAGTTAAATATTTCAAACCTTTTCCAAATTCATTCTATTCCAATTTGCAAAATTTTTAAATCAATTGTAATTAAATTCACAAATTGTTCATTTTACATAATCTTAATATATATTTTTCTTCTTATTATTTAAATTCTTAAAATAATACGATATATTAGGACTATAGTATGATGTTTATTTTCAGCATATATTGTATAGTTTAATTAAATTACTCAATGACTTTATTTTTTAACGGAGGTTAACTTAATGAATAAACTAATCCAGTCACTTTCAGCGCTAGGCGTCTCCGCAACTCTAGTTACCCCCAACTTAAGTGCAGAAGCAACAACTAATCACTCCCCTGAGCTTAGAGGTGTGAATGATATCGTAATCGAAAAAGGCCAAAATTATAATCTACTAAATGGAATTAGTGCTTATGATAAAGAAGATGGTGATTTAACACATAAGATCACTGTAGATGGTCATGTTGATACTTCTAAAGTAGGCAAATATAAAGTGAAATATAATGTCATTGATTCAGATGGTGCAGAAGAAACTTCAACTCGATACATAGAAGTTAAATAATATGACAAATTTTTGAGATGAGATGAATAATCTCATCTTTTTTTGTGTCAAAAAACCTTGAAAACACTGAAAATGATAACGTTTCTCAACTATATGCGTATTTCACTTAAATTTGTCATTTTTCACAGAATAGACACATAATTTTAACAAATCTTACATTCCCCGTCATTCCTATTGTTTCTAGTTGTTTCCTATATATAATTATAATTTTTTTCGGATAAGTACTTGTAAATATTGCGTAATAAACTAAAATTAATGATAAGCCCTACATTTGTAGTATTAGGAGGTCAAAAAAGTGTCAAAATTTAAGTCTTTGCTTCTAATGTTCGGCACGCTAATTTTACTTAGTGGTTGTTCGAATGTTGAAGTATTTAATGCAAAAGGGCCAGTAGCAAGTAGTCAGAAGTTCTTGATTATCTATTCAATCATCTTCATGCTTGTTATTGTTGCTGTTGTACTTACCATGTTCGCTATTTTTATTTTCAAGTATAGCTACAATAAAAACAGCGAAACTGGTAAGATGCACCACAATTCTTTAATTGAAACAATTTGGTTTGTGGTACCTATCATTATCGTAATTGCTTTATCTATTCCAACAGTTAAAACTTTATACGATTATGAGAAACCACCAGAAAGTAAAGAAGATCCAATGGTTGTATACGCAGTAAGTGCTGGATACAAATGGTTCTTCGCTTATCCAGAACAAAAAGTTGAAACTGTTAATACTTTAACTATTCCTAAAAATCGTCCTGTAGTATTCAAATTACAAGCTATGGATACGATGACAAGTTTCTGGATTCCTCAATTAGGTGGTCAAAAATATGCCATGACTGGCATGACAATGAATTGGACTTTACAAGCCGATGAAACAGGTACTTTCAGAGGACGTAACTCAAACTTTAATGGTGAAGGTTTCTCTCGCCAAACGTTTAAAGTTCACTCTGTAGACCAAAGTGAATTCGATTCTTGGGTTAAAGATGCTAAGAGCAAGAAAACACTTAGCCAAGATGAGTTTGATAAACAACTCTTACCAAGTACACCTAATAAAGAATTGACATTCAGTGGTACGCATATGGCATTCGTTGACCCTGCAGCTGATCCAGAGTACATCTTCTACGCTTACAAACGTTACAACTATGTTCAAAAAGATCCTAACTTTGTAGCTGAGAAAGACTTGTACAAAGATGTTACTGATAAACCACAAAAACCAGCTCGTAAGGTTCAAATCACTAACGCTAACTATAAGCGTCATGGTATGAAACCTATGATTCTTGGTAACAATGATCCTTATGATAATGAATTCAAGAAAGAAGAAGATCATAACTCTAAGGAAATGGAAAAAATCAGTAAAAGTGCAAAAGACGAAAATGCGTCTAAATTTGGTAGCAAAGCAGACAATGATCATGGAGGTGGACATTAATGAATTTTCCATGGGATCAATTGCTCGTTAAAGGTAACTGGATGATTACAATGGCACAAATTGGTGCGCCATTCCTAGTTATTGGTTTAATCGCAGTAATTACTTACTTCAAGTTATGGAAATATCTTTACAAAGAATGGTTCACATCCGTAGACCATAAAAAAATCGGTTTAATGTACTTAATTTGTGCCGTACTTATGTTCGTTCGTGGTGGTATTGATGCATTACTATTACGTACTCAATTAACAATTCCAGATAATACTTTCTTGGAATCAAATCACTATAACGAAATATTCAGTACGCACGGCGTTATCATGATTATCTTTATGGCTATGCCATTCGTATTTGGTTTATGGAACGTAGTCGTTCCACTACAAATTGGGGCTCGTGATGTGGCGTTCCCAGTTATGAATAACATTAGTTTCTGGTTATTCTTCGTTGGTATGATTTTATTCAACCTTTCATTCATTATTGGTGGTTCACCAGCAGCTGGTTGGACAAACTATGCACCATTAGCTGGTGAATTTAGTCCAGGCCCAGGTGTTAACTATTACCTAGTCGCAATTCAGATTTCAGGTATTGGTACTTTAATGACTGGTATTAACTTCTTCGTAACAATACTTAGATGTAAAACACCAACAATGAAATTCATGCAAATGCCAATGTTTACTGTAACAACATTTATTACGACTTTAATCGTAATTCTTGCGTTCCCAGTATTCACAGTTGTACTTGCATTAATGACTTTTGACCGTGTATTTGGAACTGCATTCTTTACAGTTGCCGATGGCGGTATGCCAATGTTATGGGCAAACTTCTTCTGGGTATGGGGGCACCCTGAGGTTTATATCGTTATCTTGCCTGCATTTGGTATTTATTCAGAAATTATTCCAACATTTGCTCGTAAACGTTTATTCGGACACCAAAGTATGGTGTGGGCAACTGCTGGTATCGCATTCTTAAGTTTCTTAGTTTGGGTTCACCATTTCTTCACAATGGGTAATGGTGCTTTAATCAACTCATTCTTCTCAATCTCAACAATGTTAATCGGTGTACCAACCGGAGTTAAATTATTTAACTGGTTATTAACATTATATAAAGGACGTATTACGTTCGAGTCACCTATGCTATTCTCATTAGCCTTCATCCCTAACTTCTTATTAGGTGGGGTTACAGGTGTAATGTTAGCGATGGCATCAGCTGACTATCAATACCATAATACTTATTTCTTAGTAGCTCACTTCCACTATACATTGGTTACTGGTGTTGTATTTGCCTGCCTAGCTGGTTTAATCTTCTGGTATCCTAAGATGATGGGTTACAAATTAAACGAAAAATTAAACGCATGGTGCTTCTGGTTATTCATGATTGGATTTAACGTATGTTTCTTACCACAATTCATTCTTGGATTAGACGGAATGCCTCGTCGTTTATACACTTATATGCCTTCTGATGGTTGGTGGTTATTAAACGTAATCTCTACTATTGGTGCATTATTAATGGCTGTTGGTTTCCTATTCTTAGTAGTAAGCATTGTATACAGTCATATCAAAGCTCCACGTGAAGCTACTGGAGATAACTGGGATGGTCTTGGACGTACTTTAGAGTGGTCTACTGCTTCTGCAATTCCACCTAAATACAACTTTGCTATCACTCCAGATTGGAATGACTATGATACATTTGTTGATATGAAAGAACATGGTCGTCATTATTTAGATAACCATAATTATAAAGACATTCATATGCCAAACAATACACACACAGGTGTAATTATGGGTATATTCATGTTATTAGGTGGTTTCTTCTTAATCTTCGAAACTGTAATCCCTGCTGCAATCTGCTTAGTAGGTATTCTTGGTTCATTAGTTTACCAAAGTTTCGTACAAGATCATGGTTATCATATCCCTGCTTCTGAAGTTGCTGAAAATGAAGCTCGCTTAAGAGAAGCTCGTATTAAAGAAAGGGAGGCTGTAGGTCATGAGTCATGATACAAATACTGTTGATTCACGTACGCACGAAGGTCAATTAAATAAACTTGGCTTCTGGATTTTCCTTACAGCCGAATTCTCATTATTCGGTACCTTGTTCGCAACGTTATTAACGTTGCAACATGGTGGCGATTATGCTGGCAAAATGACAACAGAATTATTCGAGTTACCGCTTGTATTAATTATGACGTTTGCCTTATTAATTAGTTCTTACACATGTGGTATTTCAATTTATTACATGCGTAAAGAAAAACAAAACTTAATGATGTTCTGGATGATTCTTACTGTCCTTTTAGGTCTAGTGTTCGTTGGATTCGAAATTTACGAATTTGCTCACTATGTTTCTGAAGGCGTAACACCACAAATTGGATCTTATTGGTCTAGTTTCTTCATCCTATTAGGTACACACGGTGCTCACGTATCATTAGGTATTGGTTGGATCATTTGTTTATTAATTCAAGTGGCTACACGTGGTCTTAATAAATATAATGCTCCTAAATTATTCATTGTAAGTTTATACTGGCACTTCTTAGATGTTGTTTGGATCTTCATCTTCACTGCCGTATATATGATAGGGATGGTGTATAGCGGATGAATACAATCGTAAAACATACAGTCGGCTTTATTGCCTCAATCGTCTTGACGTTATTAGCAGTTTTCGTAACTCTATACACAAACATGACATTCCATGCTAAAACAACAATCATCTTTGGCTTTGCTTTTATTCAAGCTGCAGTTCAATTATTAATGTTCATGCACTTAACTGAAGGAAAAGATGGTCAAGTACAATCGTTCAAAGTTATCTTTGCGATTATCATCACATTAGTGACTGTTATTGGTACGTATTGGGTTATGCAAGGTGGACATTCTCACCACTTATAATTTAATATTTATCTCACACAAAGAACCTGTTATGAAACTCGTCAGAGTTTCAAACAGGTTCTTTCTTTATGCTTTCATATCATACCTGATTTAAGTTATCTTTAATTTAAATCATTTATTGTGAAGGAGATGCATTTGAATAATGACTTTACCTATAATCATAGATACTGATCCAGGAATTGATGATGCTGCTGCATTGAGTGTTGCCCTATTACATCCATTCTTCGATGTAAAAATGATTTCCACAGTCAATGGAAATGTCAGTATAGAAAAAACGACTGCTAATGCTCTGAAATTAAAAGCTTTCTTCAATAGTGACGTACCTGTTCACAGAGGTTCTGCAAAACCGTTAATTAATAAAGCAATAGATGCAAGCCAAGTTCATGGAGAAAGTGGTATGGATGGATACGACTTCCCATCTATATCAAATGACCAATTAGCTTCTACTAACTCAATATCTGCAATGAGGGAGATACTTTTACATTCAGACACCCCTATTACGCTTATAGCGTTAGGTCCACTTACGAATATTGCTCTATTGATAAGTACGTTTCCTGAAGTTAAAGATCATATTAGAGAAATTGTCTTAATGGGAGGAAGTTCAGGACGAGGTAATGTAACGCCACTTGCAGAGTTTAATATCTATAGTGATCCTGAATCAGCACATATTGTATTTGAGAGTGACCTTCCCATTACTATGATTGGACTTGATTTAGCACGACAATCGCTGTTAACTCATGACTATTTAGCATCATTTGAGCATTTGAGTAGAACAAGTGCAATGCTCTATCAAATCTTTCAACATTATAGAGAGAATGACTTCGCTAAAGGGTTAAAATTATATGATGTCTTCACTGTATTATATTTACTTGATCCTGAAAGCTATGAAACGATACTAGCTAGTGTACGAATTGAATTACATGGGACATTGACCAAGGGAGCTACAGTTGTTGATTACGACTCCCACTATCCAAATTGTAAAATTGTTACTTCAAGTATAAATAAGAACTACTGTTCAATATTTAAAGACACAATTAAATAATTCATTTAAATTAAAAAAGCTATAACAAAATGCATTTTTATTACATTTCGTTATAGCTCTCTTTATTTGGTTTCATAAATATTTTGACCGAGTAATTGATAATAAATATGAGAAATAATTGACTCATTTGACACTTTAGAATAATCAACTTTATTCGTAGCCAGTACAATAATATAATCTTCATTAAAATATACCGTGAATATTTGACCGAAAAACACACCATTAATTCGATTGACTTGAGGAGTCGAATAGAATCCATATCTATAAGATTCTGGATATTTAGTGCTTCCAATTTCTTGGAGTAAAGATGTTGTAACTGCTTGATTGAAAATATTATTTTGCTGTAAATCATTAACTAATCTAGCCATATCATGTGTAGACATAAATAAATTTCCTGCACCATAATATTGATCTAATGTATTAGGTTTCATCGTTTTTAGTTTCTCATTTTTCACTTTATATCCAGTAGCCATATTCTTTTTATAAGGCTTTTCATTAAAGAAAGCACTATGCTCTAAATGATAGGGTTCTGCTAAGAATTTATAATAATTTTCCACATAAGAATGATGCGTTACTGCTTCTATAACTTGCGCAAGAACTAGATAGTTAGCATCGTTATATAAATGCTTATGATAATATTTACTATTAATCCCTCTTCTTTGAATATCATGAACTGCCCCATCTAAACTCTTTGTATTAGGATTAGCACTAAATTTATATAAACCACTTCTATGTAACATTAAATCTTTCAAGGTAATAGTTTTATTTGTCTTAAACCAAGGCAAATACTTAGTAACAGGGTCATTAATATTAATTTTGTTTGATAATTCTAAGTGCTTGAGTATTAAGCCAGTAGTGAATTTTTGAGCTGATCCAATTAAATACATCGTATTTGCATTGCTTTTTTTCTTACTGCTAATATTTTGATAACCATAACCTTTATCAAGCATTAATTTTCCATCTTTTAAAACTGTAATTGATCCATTGAAATGGACATTTTTTAAATACGTATTAATTTGTTCAATATTATCATCTTTTGCTTGAACCGTTTTGAGCTTATCGACTGTTTTGTGGTTTTTATCACGATGTTCTATATAAGCCTTATTATCATTAACATTGTTATATTCACTGTCCTTGATACTATATTTAGTAACTTTAATGACGAATACTATAATGAGAAGTATTAAAACAATTAATACTAAAATAAAAGCTATAATTTTTAATTTGTTATTTTTCATGGGGTCCCTCTTACGTCTAATTATAGAAGTATATCTAAATTAAAACCTATTCTATCTAAATCATTTTTTATTCGTTTAATATTTTATATTATATAACACAACACCATTGAATTCATCTCTTTAATCATACACCTATAATTTTTTATTACATCGTACTTTAGTATGATAAAGTATTATCTAATATTGCTTTATCATCTTTTGTAAATTCTATTTTAATAATGTAAATTTTGTATTAAACTTAAAGTTGTAATTCTCTCCAAAAAGTAATACAATTTAAGGCTATGAGAGTATACATTATATATAATTGCACCATCCTTACAACTTTGAATACAAGCAAAAAATAAAAAATATAAATTTATTTTTGATTTTATACTTCATGTTAAATAAAAATATAACGATTTTTATTTTTCAAATCATAAAATCTCTTATAAAAGATAATATGTATAGGAGCAAATGCTATGAACCGATTTTTAAAATATTTTATGATGCTACTTACATTAGTACTAATCGTTGTTCCTGTAATTTTTATCATCAATTTGTATAAAACTTCTGAAAGTGCAATGCAAGCCTCATACGATAAATCTGATTCGAAGCGTCAATCAAACATACGTGAAGGAAAAGTAAATCCTTCTAAAGATGCTGTTTCAATCTTATTTTTAGGAATTGATGATAATGAAGGTCGTCGTAAAAATGGCCAAACTACAGAACATTCAAGAACGGATTCTATGATTCTTTCTACCTTCAGTCCTGAAAAGCGTCAAATACGATTACTTAGTATCCCACGTGATACGATTAGTTATATACCAAAAGTTGGTTATTACGATAAGATAACTCACGCACATGCTTACGGAGGACCTGTAGCAGCTATGGATTCTGTCGAGGCGACATTAAACGTTCCTGTTGATTACTATGTTCGAGTAAATATGGATGCCTTCGTTGAGGCTGTTGATGAACTTGGCGGTATTTATTATGACGTCCCTTACGACTTAAATGAGCCTAATACAGACGATAGCGGTAGAATTAAAATTAAAAAAGGCTATCAAAAACTTAATGGTGATGAAGCGCTAGCCGTTGCAAGAACACGACATCATGATTCTGATTTAAAACGTGGCGAAAGACAAATGGATTTAATTAAATTATTATTCCAAAAAGCTAAGAGCCTTGATTCATATGACAAATTAGATGATTTAGTACAAATAGTTGGGAAAAATGCGAAACATAATTTAACTTCTTCTGAAATCAAATCTCTAGCATCTATGTACTTATCTGACGACATTGAATTTAAAAAATCTCAACTTAAAGGTAAAGATGATTACTTACAAAATATTTACTATTATAATCCGAGCGTAAGTAGTATTATGAAATATTCAAATATATTGCGTTCTGATTTAGGACTATCTAAAATAACAGATAAGGATGAATTCTTAGATCAACGCGTTATTAAACATTACGGTACACTTATACCACTTACACCTCTTGATCAGTCTTTATTGAAAAATAATCAAAAAGATTCATCTTCTTCTGATGATAACAACGATGATTCAACAAATTCAGATAACAATAATAATATACAATCATCTGAAGAAAATAGTTCAAACTCAAATGAAGGTATTGACCAAAGTAGTCAAGGTAGTACTCAAAGTGATAACTACAATCAGACAAATAGTTCTAATTCATTCAATAACAATCAAGATCAAATGAATCAAATTTACTAATTGAGAGGAGCACAAACTATGTCACGTAAAACATATGAAAAAGCTGCTAACATTAATGGTATGTTTAATGTTTTAGAGCAACAAATTATTCATAGCAAAGACATGGCATTATTTAGAAGTGAATTCTTTTACGTTAATCATGAACATCGTGAAAATTATGAAGCATTATTAGTCTACTATGGTGAAAATTCTGTTAATCCAATTGTAAATGGTGCTTGCTACATTCTTGCTTTGCCAGAAATCTTCAATAAAGTAGATGTTTTTGAATCAGATTTACCGTTCTCATGGGTTTATGATGAAAATGGTATTACTGAGACAATGCAAAGTATTAGCGTTCCTCTTCAATATCTTATTGCGGCAGCATTAGAAGTTACTGATGTAACATTATTTAAACCTTCAGGCTTTACAATGGGAATGAATAATTGGAATATTGCTCAAATGAGAATATTTTGGCAGTACAGTGCGATTGTTCGCCAAGAAGCCTTATAATCAAATAATTTCCACTCCTTTTTACAAATTTGTTGTAAAAAGGAGTTTTTTTATATCTTTAAATCATATAGAATAACTTTATACTTTTATAAATTTAATTTTTGCAACTTTTAATAATTACATATATGGGGGGGGAAGATGTTTGAAATAGTAAAAAACAAAGATATGTTATCAGAATGCTTTTATATTAGAAGAGAAGTATTTGTGAAAGAACAAGGTGTTCCCTTGGAAAATGAATTAGATTCATTTGAGGAAGAATCTATACATATTATTGGCTACGACAAAAATCATGTACCTTTTGCATGTGCGAGATTTAGACCTTATAACAACGCAGCAAAAGTAGAAAGAGTTGCTATTTTAAAACCTTACAGAAAAGATGGATATGGCAAAACAATGATGCACGCTATTGAACGTTTTGCAAAAGATAAAGGATACAATCAATTAGTTTTAAATGCTCAAGTACAAGCTCAAGGCTTTTATGAGAAACTAGGTTATATTCAAACTGGCCCAGTTTTTATTGAGGAAAATATCGATCATATAAAAATGTATAAGAATATTTAAACTATTTATATTCTAAATTCATAGAGTGCATGTAATTAATTAAATAAACTATCTCATTTTTTTAATAGTAGCTTAAACTAATGTATTTTAAATTATCATTGCTTAGCAATATCGTCCTTAGTAAAACCATAATTTGTTCACTATTTGTAAGAAAGTATTAAAGTTAGTTTACAAATAAGTTAAATCAAATCATAGTCAAAATTTTAATACTATAATAGCATTGTAATAATAAAAATAATGAGGAGTAACAATATGAAAAAAAAGTTTAATTTAAAATTTCCTTCGATGATTGCGATCACATTATTTGGTGCTGCATTTACTTCACAACATGCACATGCAGCTGAAGCGAATCAAAATTCGAATAATACAAATAATGTTATTGATGATCAACAAAATATAGAAAATGCTGAGCAAGCTAAAAAAGAAGTAACTAATTCAGCTCAAAATGTATCAGGGGTACAAACGTATCAAAACCCTTCTGATGTTAAAGCATCTGTTGCTACAGTAAGCAAAACGTATGATGCTAAATTAGATAATTTAGCGACAACACAACAGACTTCACAAGATCAACAAAGTACGCAAAATCAAAGTACTGCTAACACAAGCGCTACTAATTCAAATAGTGAGCTAGCTAAGGTTCAAGATAACGAGCAAGAAGTTTCAACTTCAAATAAATCTGATCAAACAACTAATATTAATAACACACATAGTAATACTGATGCTAATAAGCAAACATTGCAAGCTTCTAAAAACGCTTTATCATCATCTCAAGTTCAGTCAAATGATGATACGTCTGCTAATAGTAATCAAAACACTACACAATATGTTAATAATCAAATTGATGAAAGTAGCTCTAACTCACAACAAGAGAATAGTCTAACTTCATCAAATAAGAATCAATTGAATTCATCATCTGTTACTCCATCACAATCTAATCAAGTGGCTCAGTCTAACAACCAAATAGAGTCTAAGCAAAGCAGTGATAAGAAAGTAAGTACTTATAGTAATAATGATAATAATGCAACTCAAGTAAACGTAGATCAAGCTAAAACATCACAAGAAGCTAATACTAAGAATGCATCAGCATCAAAAACAACTCAAACATCTACAAGTAACAGTACACAATCAGGTTATTCTGGATTTAGATCTGTTGGTGGCAAAGGTGGTCCTGCTACTTCAGTAAAAACAGTTAAACGTTATGCAGCTAAAGCAACTACATCATCTTTACCGAAATATAAACCACAAGTAAGTTCATCAATCAACAATTATATTCGTTCGAATAACTTACAAGCACCTAAAATCGAAGAAAACTATTCATCTTATTTCCCTAAATATGGATATCGTAATGGTGTTGGCAAACCTGAAGGTATTGTAGTTCATGATACAGCTAATGATAACTCAACAATCGATGGCGAAATTAATTACATGAAAAACAATTACAATTCAGCTTTCGTTCATGCATTTGTAGACGGTAACCGTATTATAGAAACTGCCCCTACTGACTACTTATCATGGGGTGCGGGTCCAAATGCTAATGGTCGTTTTATAAATGTTGAAATTGTTCATACACATGACTATGCTTCATTCGCTAAATCAATGAATAACTATGCAGATTATGCTGCAACACAATTACAATATTACGGATTAACACCTAATAGTGCTGAAAATGATGGTCAAGGTACAGTTTGGACTCACTATGCAATTAGTCGATTCCTAGGTGGTACTGACCATTCTGACCCACACGCTTACCTACAAAGCCATAATTATACTTATAATGAATTATACGATTTAATTAATGAAAAATATTTAATTAAAACAGGCCAAGTAGCACCTTGGGGTACTACTTCAAGCAGTAGTAGTTCATCGAATACCAATAAAGGTGGTTCTAGTAATAGTGGTTCCACTACTACATCACCTAAATTAACTGTTAAGTCTAATAGTGGCTTAGCTCAAATTAAAACTGATAATAGTGGTGTTTACACAACAGTTTATGATGATAAAGGTAAAGCTACTAACCAAGTTCATAACACTTTATCTGTAACTAAATCTGCCACACTTGGTAAAGATAAGTATTATCTAGTATCTGACTACAATAGTGGTAAAGTTTACGGTTGGGTTAAGCAAGGAGAAACCGTTTATAATACAGTAAAATCTCCTGTAAAAGTAAACCAATCATATAATATAAAATCAGGTGCTACTCTATATACAGTGCCATGGGGTAACTATAATCAAGTAGCTGGAACTGTTTCAAAATCTAATACAGCACCATTTAAAGCAACAAAGTCTCAACAAGTTGGCAAAGCCACTTATTTATATGGGTCTTTAAATGGTAAAAATGGATGGGTTAGCCAAGCATTTCTATCTAATATAACTAAACCATCTTCTGGAAGTAAAACACCTACTGTAGATAATACTTTAAAAGTATCGAATCTTAAGAATACATTAGGTCAAGTTTCTACTAAGAATAAAGGAACGTATACAACCGTTTATGATAAAAATGTGAAAGCTAACGCAACTATTGGTGGAAAAACGTACAACATTACTAAGAAAGCTACGTTGAACAATAAAGATTATTACTTAATTTCTGATTATAACGGTAATACTTCACGTGGTTGGGTACCTGCTTCAGAAATTTCTGTTAAAACTACAACACCTAACAAAACTAATGCCACTTATTACGATATTAATGGAAATGCAAATATTTACGACACACCTTGGGGAACAGCTAAACAAGTTAAAGCTACAGTACCTTCAAGTGGTAAACAGTTAAAATCAATTGATAACCTTAAAGTTGGTAACGAAACTTACTTACACGGTGTAATCAACAATATTTGGGGTTGGATTAAATCAACTGATGTTAAACAAACACCTAAAGTAAATGCTAAATTTGCTGTAAACACTAAAGCTACTAAGCCATCTACTACATCAACTCAAACTGTGTCTAAAGTAGCTCAAGTTAATGCGAACAACAGTGGTGCACGTGCAACTGTTTATGATAAAACAGGTAAAAATGCAACTAAGTATGCTAATCGTACTTTCAACGTTTCTAAAGAAAAAACAATTGATGGTAATACTTATGTGTTACTTCAAAATACTACGACAAATACACCTTTAGGTTGGTTCAATGTTAAAGACTTGAAAGTTCAAAACTCTAGTTCTGAACAAAAAACATCAGGTACTTATAAAATTAACAACAAAAATAATGGTCTATACTCAATTGCATGGGGTACAAACCAACAACGTTTAGATAATAAAGATTTAGCTAATAAATCATTTAAAGTATCTAAATCAGTTGTTATTGGAAACACAACTTATCTATACGGTACAGTTAACGGTAAAACTGGTTGGATCGCTAAGAATGATTTAACTTCATCAAATATTTCATCAGATAATGGTGAAAAATATCAATATGAATTTATTATCAACACAACTAATGGTTATTACTATGATGACCCTAGTTCAGCTAAAGCAACTTCATTAAAAGCTTTTAATGAACAAATTTTCCAAGTTACAAATCGTAAAGTCGTTAATGGTAAAACTTGGTATTATGGTAAATTAAGTAATGGCAAATATGTATGGATTAAAGATACTGATTTGAAAAAAGAATTAGTTAAATATTCAAAATCATATAGAACATTAAATCAAGTTGTATCACTTCAACAAAATGCGTACGGGGCTCCACCACAAGTTCAAAGAAATGGTTATGGTTGGTCAAACGCAACTTATAGTGAAATTAAAAATGCTATGAATACAGAAAAATTAGCTAAAGATGATACGCTTAAATACCAATTCTTATGCTTAGATCGCCCGCAAAATCTTTCTGTAGCAAGTTTAAATCAATTACTTAAAGGTAAAGGTGTTCTTGAAAATCAAGGTCAAGCATTCAGTCAAGCTGCTGCTACTTCAGGTATCAATGAAATTTACTTAATTGCACATGCATTAATTGAAACTGGTAATGGTCAATCTCAATTAGCTAAAGGTGCAAACATCGTAAATAATTATGTTACAACTAAAAGTGCTACAAAATATCATAATGTATTTGGTATAGCTGCTTTTGACGCTAATCCACTATACAATGGTATTAATTATGCTAAGCAAGCTGGTTGGAATTCAGTATCTAAAGCGATTATTGGTGGTGCTAAATTTATAGGTAAAGACTATATTAAAGCAGGCCAAAACACGCTATATAAAATGCGTTGGAATCCAGACCACCCTGCTACACACCAATATGCAACTGATATTAATTGGGCTAATGCTAACGCTCAATATTTAAAACAACTTTATAATGAAATTAAAGCTGTTGGTAAATATTTTGATATCTCAAGCTATAGTAAATAAATAACTATATTCACTAATAAATTGAATGAGACATAAAATTCTCATTTGAATTACCAAGATTCTAGGACATTAAGTTCTTGGACAAATTAAAAAGACAATTTCTATTGATAATCTATAGAAATTGTCTTTTTATAATTATTTTAATTATATATGTTGCTAGTTCGTACAATTTTAAATATTGAATTAAAAGTTATATTCTTTATGCCCATTTTACTATACTAAAAAAGCCCTATCGCTATAATGATCATTTGGATAAATTCATTAAGACAATAGGACTCATTTATTTAAATATATATATGACGACTATTTAGCTTATCTAATAGTTGATTTAAACTTTGAATTTCTTCCTTACTTAGACACTGACAACGTGCTTCTATTAACTCACATCTTGCCGTATTGATTTGTTGAATCAAATTACGAGCTTCTTCTGTTAGGTATAAGTCTTTGCAACGTAAATCTTCATGGGATTGTAGACTAGTTATATATCCTTTTTGCACTAATTTCTTAATCCATCTAGATACAATGGATTGTTCTCTACTAATCTTCATCGTTAAATCATATTGCGACAATCGATCATAACTATATAAAATTCTCAATAGTTCTAATTGATCATTTGTAATATCTGTACGTTGTCCAAAACGTCTATTAACCAAATTAAGGTCATTATTAGTTAGTGTAATAAGTTTTTCTAGTTGATTATACATTGTTGTTCTACTCCACTTTTGTAATTGATAATACTATTATACTATGATTTTTTTATATGTCATGTACTTTCAATATTTTGTCACAATACAATTCTAAATAATTCAATTTTAATTTCATTAAGTTTTAAAGCAACTCGCTAAATATATATTTAAACTATGAATCATTGATTAAATCCATTGCTATTGTTATTTATAATTAGGATTGTCCTTGTTAAGGTAATAATTACCGGCATTTAAATAACTTGCAAATGCAGACCAAAGTACGTATGGAATCTGTAATAATCCAGCCACTCGATGTATTTTAAACATTGATACTGCATTAGTAACTACTGAGATAAACAACATGATACTCTCAATGAATGCAATACCTCTTACTTTCTTTTTAAAATAAAGTATCGACCATAAATAGTTTAAAGTTAACTGCGTATAATGTGTCACTTTAATTCGAGTTGTCTTTGTTTTATTTTTAGTAGTGATTAAATAAGAAACGCCCATTAATAAATATAATATTGGCCAGACAATCGGAAATGCTTTTGTAGGTGGAGAAAATGGTGGTTTTCTAAAATTTTTGTAGTCCTGTCGTGATTCCTTTGCTATGATTCGACCGATGATACTCCCACCTACCATTGGATGTATCAGCTTAATTATGTCTTTTAATATGTTAATGTTGATCCACTCCTTTAATGTGATAACTTGCTCTTCCCTATTATGCAAATACTATTCATATTTAAATCTAATTTTCTAAAATCAAATAGAATTTACATACAAATAATAGTTATTACCCAACATTTCATCCTAAATTGTTGCATTTCAATGTTAATATATACTAAATTAAATACAGTTATTAATTAAAAAGGAGACAATCGTATGTCGATGGATACAAAAAGAGATTACTTTTTCGATAACGCGCGCGCCATCCTTATCTTTTTAGTCGTATTCGGTCATATGATTCAACCTTATACTTCTGAAAGTAAATATTTATCCGCATTATATTTGTTAATTTATAGTTTCCATATGCCATCGTTTTTATTTATCTCTGGATACTTTGCGAAACATTTAGATAAACCACATTATCTAGAGAATGTAGCTAAAAAGTTAATCGCACCTTACGCTATATTTTATGCATTCTTTTCTATTTATTATTTTGTAACTGGTAAAAGTGATGCAATTCAAATGGACCCTTTTAATCCTGTATTTGCTTTGTGGTTCTTACTTACATTATTTTGTTTCCATGTCATCCTTGTCATAGTACGTCGCTATAAAGCGTATTATGTGTTACCTGTCGCTTTGATTATTTCAATACTTGCAGGTTTTTCTGATGATATCGATGGTTATATGAGTATTTCAAGAACAATCGTATTTTTCCCGATTTTTTATGTTGGTTATTTAACAACGCGAGCGCATACTCAATTATTGAGAAATAAAAAATTAAGGCTAATTTCAATCATTGTACTTATTATATTTTTCATCGTTTACTATATACACCCAATCAATTCAGATTGGCTTTTGGGTAGTAGTCCCTATACTTCACTTGAAAATAATAATGAAGATGTGTACAGCCCATTGAAAAGACTATTGCTATACTTCGTTATCTTTGTAGCTATGTTCTCATTTCTCAATTTAATGAGTAATCATAAACGTGTTTATACTTATATAGGAAATCGCACAATGTACGTCTATTTATTACATGGTTTAGTTATAGGTATAGTTAGAGGATTGGAAATATATCCTTTTAAAGATCATATATCAGTATTCACTTACGGTTATTTAATTCTCATTTCAGTATTAATTGTATATTTACTATCGACGAACTTTGTTTGTAAATGGACGAATCCTTTAATTAATTTAAAGAAACCTTCTTCTTTTAGAGGATAATAAAAAAATTTAATACAAACGGACTTGCCAAATTATGGTGACTCAAAAATATGTTATTATAAGATTATTCTAAAAATTTTGTAGTAACATTCAAGGTTACTATAATTTGGTTTTTTGAGGTGTAAAAAATGAAATTATCTTTAAATACGAATTCCAAATTTTTAAGAGCACCAAGTATACGCCAGTTCTCCAATCGTATGAAGCACATTGATGATTGTGTAAATTTAACGATTGGTCAACCCGACTTTCCTATGCCAGATGTGGTAAAAGAGGTATACATCAATGCGATTAAAGAAGATAAAACGAGTTACTCACACAATAAGGGATTGCCGGAAACTCGACAGGCAATAAGTAATTATTTCAAAAATAAGTACGGTTTTTATTATAGTGAAGAGGAAATCATTATTACGAATGGCGCGAGTGAAGCGCTTGATACATCATTGCGAAGTATTATCGAACCTGGAGATGAGATATTAATTCCAGGACCTATTTATGCAGGCTACATTCCTTTAGTTGAAACATTAGGTGGTAAGCCTATTTATATAGATACTACAAATACAGAATTTAAAATCACTCCAGAATTAATTGCGCAACATTACACTGATAAAACAAAAGTAATTTTGCTGAATTATCCTACGAATCCAACTGGTGTGATATTAGAACGTGATGAAGTAAAAGGCATTGTAAATTATTTGAAAGAAAAAGAAATTTTTATTATTAGCGATGAAATTTATGCAGAAAATACTTTCAAAGGTAGTCATGTCTCATTTGCAGAATTTGAGGAAATTCGTGATCAATTATTACTTATTGGTGGGTTAAGTAAGTCTCACTCCGCTACCGGTATTCGTATAGGCTTCTTACTAGGTCCTGAGTACCTAATTGAAAAGTTAACATTTATGCATGCATATAATTGTATATGTGCAAATGTTCCGTCACAAATCGCATGTATTGCTGCACTTAATGAAGGATTAGATGCGCCTCAATACATGAACCGAGCTTATATAGAGCGTCGTAACTATTTAGTAAGTAAATTAAAAGAATTGGGCTTCGAATTGGATGCTCAACCAGAAGGTGCTTTTTATATATTCCCAAGTATTCGTAACTATACTTCTGATGATTTCGATTTCTGCGTCAAAGTGCTTGAAGAAGCACACGTAGCAATGGTTCCCGGATCATCATTCACCGATATGGGTAAAGGTTACATTCGTATCTCTTATGCATATGATATGGATGTCTTAAAAGAGGGTATGCGTCGATTAGAAAGATTCTTAAAAGCAAACTACAATATATAACCTTAATTAAAAAAGGACACTTAAAATAGTGGTTAACTGTCAATCAGTTTATCACTATTTAAGTGTCCTAAAATTATACATTTTTATATTACCGTTACTGATTTATGGGAATTTAGGGAATTGATCGAAGTCTGGATCACGTTTTTCTTTAAACGCGTCACGACCCTCTTTAGCTTCATCAGTAGTGTAGTAAAGTAATGTAGCATCTCCTGCCATTTGTTGTAATCCAGCCAAGCCATCAGTATCCGCATTCATAGCAGCTTTTAAGAAACGTAAAGCAGTTGGAGAATGTTTCATAATTTCTTTACACCATTGAACTGTTTCATCTTCGATTTGATCTAATGGTACCACTGTATTAACTAAGCCCATGTCTAAAGCTTCTTGTGCATTATATTGACGACATAAGTACCAAATTTCACGTGCTTTTTTATGACCAACGATTCTTGCTAAGTAACCAGAACCATAACCAGCATCGAATGAACCTACTTTAGGACCTGTTTGTCCGAAAATAGCATTATCAGCAGCGATTGTTAGGTCACATACTACGTTTAATACGTTACCACCACCGATGGCATAACCTCTAACCATTGCGATAACTGGTTTAGGAATGACACGGATTAAACGTTGTAAATCTAATACATTTAAACGTGGGATTTGGTCTTCGCCTACATAGCCACCGTGTCCACGTTTCTTTTGGTCACCGCCAGAACAAAATGCTTTGTCACCTTCACCTGTTAAGATGATTACAGAAATATTTTGATCATCACGTGCACGACTAAATGCATCAATCATCTCAGCTACTGTTTTAGGTGTAAATGCATTTCTTACCTCAGGTCGATTAATCGTTACTTTAGCAATTCCTTCGTAGAATTCATATTTTATTTCATCATATTCTCTAAGTGTTTCCCACTGTCTAGTCATTTTGCTCCTCCTTTAAAAAAACTAATACTATTGTATCAAATTCCGCTTTATCTTCCACATGAATTGTATGACCTACATTTGAAAAAATATGGATTTGACTGTATTTCATACCCTTATTCATAGCTTGTCCAGTTTTTACAAATTTTTGGTCTAATTCACCAGTTAAAATAAAACAAGGTATTTGAATATTACCAATTTGTTCCCATAAATTAGGCATTTGACCAGTGCCATAATCACGCAATGCTTTTGCTAATTTATGTGGATCTTGGGATAATCGCATTTCTCTTATAGCCGACTTTTTATCTTTATCTAGTTCATATTGCGTATAAAATAATGGTAATTTTTCCCAATCATTAACGAATACCTCTAACCCAGCAATATCTAATACTTTCGCTCTTGCTGCATCTATTTGTTGACGCTCATGTCGATTATTTTCATCTTTGATTCCTGGAGAACTACTTTCAATTATCAATTTTGACAAAGAGCATTTACCGTACACCGCATAATACAAGGCCACTCTACCACCCATTGAATATCCGAGTAAAGTAATATCATAAGATTTGTATATATCTAATAACTCATCTAATTGTGTCGTAATGTATGGAAAGTCCCAAGTTACATCAATTGGTGATTGATCTTGTCCATGCCCTGGTAAATCGATTGTAAGAACATTAGCCTCCTGTGAAAAATATTGAACATCATCATTAAACGTACGACTATCACTAATAAATCCATGTAAAAGTACTAATAACTGATTTGAATTGTTTTGTGATTGATAGAAGTTATAGTGTAACATTTAGAATACCACTCAATTTCTTATATAGAATTTGATGTTGTGACATATTGTCATCACGATTGGTTACCATTTCGTAAATATGTGAATTCACATGTGATAGCTTTTCTTGAGTGAAATCTGCCACAGTATTAAATCGTTTGAATGTAAAATCATAAAGTAATGCTGTATATTCAAAATTCAATCCAGTCGGCGTTCCAAACAAACGTTCAAAATATGCTTCAGCAGATGCTTTTTGTGGAAGATATGAGAATATACCGCCACCATCATTATTAAGTAAAACTATATTTAAATTAATATTATTAATTTTAGCCATTAAAAGACCATTCATGTCATGGTAGAATGCTAAATCGCCGATTATCAGCGTGATTTTCTTGTGTACAGCCATTCCAATTGCAGTTGATACAACTCCATCGATACCATTTGCACCGCGATTCGCATATACTTCAACTTCACTATTATAAAGTAGATTATCGATATCACGAACTGGCATACTGTTACTTACAAAAATAGCATCGTCTTTAGTTAATTTATCAATTAAAATTTTTACAAATGCCGCTTCATCTGTTGCATTTGTCATATGTTTATCGATTGTATTTCTAGCCTGTGATTCAAGTGTTCGCCACATGTTTATCCAGTCTTTTCGATCGACAGCTGCTTCTTCGATAAGATTTCTAAAGAAATCATTTGCAGATATTTCGTATGAAATACTCGGTGGCGTTGGAAATACATCTATCTTGTCATTATTCTGCACTAAAATTTGATATGCATTTGTGCGCTTAAGCCATTGATTTAATTTTTTTGAGATAACAGGTTTACCAACTCTTATTACGAAATCAACATCTATGTCGAGTCCTGCACGATAGTATAAATCATATGTCGTAATCACATTTGGATGATTATACTTACGTAATTGACTTAATGGATCTGCAAGTATAGGTATGTCATGCACGGTCGCATAAGTAAGTATTTGATCGATAGCTTGATGTTGCATATCACCAACTATTATTAACCCTTTTTTCTCTTTTAATATATGTCTGATGTCTTGAACATTAATATTTTTTTGATAATGCGGCAGCTTTTTAGAATAAGATGTTAGCCACTCTTGTCTTTCTAAGTTAGGTGTTAATGGCTCTCTAAATGGTAAATTAAAATGGATAGGACCTCTATGTGGACCATATAGATACTGACTTGCAATTTGCATTTGATAATAAATTGCGTCTAGCATGTAATCAGTACCATCTGCTACAGGCATATCAAATTGAAAATTAACATAATTTGCGAACATATTAACTTGATTAATTGCTTGTGGTGCCCCCACACTTCTTAATTCATGTGGACGATCACTTGTTAATACAATTAAAGGTATACGACTGATTTGGCTCTCTGCAATTGCTGGTGTATAATTTGCCGCCGCGGTCCCAGAAGTACATAAAATAGCTACAGGGCGTTCGCTACCTTTTATTAAGCCTAAAGCAAAAAACGCTGCACTACGTTCATCAGGATGTATCCATGTCTTAATATTAGGATGTGCTTCAAAAGCAATGGCCAATGGCGTTGATCTTGAGCCGGGACTAATTACAACTTCACGTACTCCATAGGCATATAACTCCGAAGCAAATGTATATACTTGTTTTGTTAGTGCTTCATTATGATTCATTCTTATCTACTACTCCTAAAGCATTCATCATCGGTGAAAATTTAACTGCAGTTTCAGCCAACTCACTATCAGGGTCAGAATCTTTTACGATACCACACCCTGCAAATAACGTGGTTTGGTTTTGTTTTATTAACATTGAGCGTATTGCTACAATAAATTCACAATCATCATTCATGTCGATATAACCAACTGGTGCACCATATAAGCCTCGTGTTCCAAATTCATTTTCTTCAATAAATTTGAGTGCTTCATTTTTAGGATAGCCACCTAAAGCTGGTGTAGGATGCATTTCATCAATTAATCCTATAAAGGAATTGTTTTTCAACTGACCTTGAATTTGAGTATATAAATGATATAGATGGTCGTTTTTTAAAATATTAGGTGAATGATTATATTCAATATTATCAACATAAGGCTTTATGTCATCTAGAATACTTTTAACTACAAAATCATGTTCATCTAAATTCTTTTTATCTTTTAGAAATGCTTGTATATTTTTTTCATCTTCGTCTATGTCGTTAGATCGCTTAATCGTACCAGCTACAGCTTTTGTAGATAGAACACCGTCTTCTACTTTTAAAAGTTGTTCTGGCGTTTGTGAAAAGAATACAGATTGATTGGATTCTAAAATGAATAAATAGCTGTTTCTTTCGCTTTGTAATGCTCGATTAAGCACATAAGGTATACTAATTGGTTTATCAAATTTAATCATACGACGTCTTGCAAGAACGATTTTTTTAGTTTCATCAAGCTGAGCAATCGCATCCCTAACGAGTTCTTTCCACTCATCAACATAGATATCTTCCATTCGTAAGATATTCCCCAATGTTTCATCATGTTCAGCTTTAGCAATTTGAGTTTCTTCAAAGTAATTCACTACTTCTTTAAACTGTTCAATATCAAATTGGGCTCTTTCAACTGTATATGTCAGATAAGTAGTTTGTCCGATATTTGATATTAAAACTTGAGGTATTACAAAATGATTAATGCCAAATTCACGCCATTCATCATCAGATTTATGGCTAGAAAATTGAAATCCTCCTATGACTTTCAAATGATGCTTTTCTATATCCGGGTGTACCAATTCAATATCTTTTTTAAATTTTTCCCACTCACGAAAGATCGATTGCTTATTATCAAAGTTATTTTTGAATCTTTGAACAGCATGATAGCCGAAAAATGAAGACGCATTATCATTTAAGCGAAAATAGAAGCGATCTCCTGCCTGAGATTCTGTTAAATTGAACAATTCATCAGGTGCAAGTTCTCTATCAATTTTCACTTCAACAGATACCCAGCTTTTGTTACTTTCATATATTGACTCAATAATGTCATCTTCCTTTATATTCGCAGCCATTCATTTCACTTCTTTCATTATCTATTTTTTCTCATTACAATATTGTATCATTTTTAACTATTTATGGTGGCATAATTGCTTAATCTTCTAGAGAAATATTTCACGTTGATTGACCTTTATTTACTATTCCTTTAAAATACATATGTTAAAACAATATACAATAAGAGGTAGATCAAATTATGGCAAATCAATATCAACAATATTCTACTGTTAGAAAATATTGGCATTTGATGCGACCTCATACTTTAACTGCCGCTGTTGTACCGGTTTTAGTTGGTACTGCAACTGCAAAACTTTTTTTATTAGGTAGTCAAGATAACATCAAATTCATGTTATTTATTGCAATGTTAATCGCTTGTTTACTTATCCAAGCTGCAACAAACATGTTTAATGAATACTATGACTTTAAAAAAGGTTTAGATGATCACACATCCGTTGGTATCGGTGGTGCTATCGTAAGAAATGGTATGAGTCCAAAACTTGTCATGAATCTAGCAATTGCTTTTTATATCGTTGCTGCATTACTTGGTATCTTTTTAGCAGCGAATAGTTCATTTTGGATCATTCCAGTAGGAATCGTTTGTATGGCAATTGGCTATTTATATACAGGTGGCCCAATGCCAATTTCTTGGACACCTTTTGGTGAACTGTTTTCTGGTTTATTCATGGGTATGATTATTATTTTATTAGCGTTCTTCATACAAACTGGCAATATCAATAGCTTTGTGGTTTGGATTAGTATTCCAATAGTAATTACAATTGGTCTAATTAACATGGCTAATAATATACGCGACAGAGTCAAAGACCAAGCGAGTGGACGTAAAACTCTACCTATTTTATTAGGTAAACGCGCTTCAATTACATTTATGGCAGTTATGTATATCATTGCATACGTTTTCGTTGTCTATACTGCATTATTTGTAGATGGTGGTTCACTATTTTATCTACTTGTATTGTTATCATTCCCTATGCCAGTTAAAGCTATTCGTCGTTTCAAAAAGAATGATACACCTGCAAGTATGATGCCAGCTATGGCTGCAACTGGAAAAACAAACACAATTTTTGGTGTATTATACGCTTTAGGTATTTATATTAGTGCTTTATTAGGTGGAATTTAATATATTATTAGACAGATTTTAAATATTCACTAGTAAGATAATACGGGGTGAGGCAATGAAACTAATTAGAGTTTCTGTCTCCTCCGTTTTATTTTTACCTATTTTGAATAAACCATATGTAAATATTGATGGCCATACAATTCTATATCCTCAGTCCATTTAAAACCTAAGCGTTCGTATAATTTCTTAGCTCTAGGATTATCATAGTCACAACTTAAGCTCCACTTTCTATCTGGGTATGTAGATATTAAATAGTTAAATAATTTAGTTGCAATACCCTGTCCTCTATATTCCGAGAATGTTGCAACAGCCTCAATGTACCATTCATCATCTTTAGATTCTTTCAAAGGTAATGGCGTACCTAGTGCTTTTATGTCTTCTTCCAACGGTAATTTATTCCATGCTGCTTCTAACTCTAATTCTTTATCACCCTTATATGCTATGATGCATCCCGCAACATGATTGTCTTGCTCATATACCCAAATGTTATTATAATTCGTTCTATAATTAATATTGACTATACTTTCTTCAATTGCATGAATAACACGTTCTTTAGTGATTTCTTGTACAATATCTAGTTCCATATCATGCCAAATGATATAACATAATTCCGCTATTTGCTTACTGTCGCTCGGACGTGCTTTTCTGATCAATTTACCGTTCTCCTCTCCATAAGTTTTTGTTAACTATATTATATAAAATTTACAAATAATAATAAATTAATTGCAGTAAATTGAAACATATTAATTGTGATTATAATCATTTTTTTCAATCACCTTAGTAATATTTGATTTAATTTTTGAAATGCTTAAAATATGAGATTAAGGAGGCAACAAAGTTATGAGAGTTAATAAAACATTATATGTATTATGTTCTTTATTTCTGGGTGGTGTCGGCATTCATAAATTTTACGCAGACAAAGTGTGGCAAGGCGTGCTTCATTTAGTGTTCTTTTGGACTACTATTCCAACCATTATTTCAATTTTCCATGGTATTATCATAATCTTTACAACTAAAGCTGATCAAAATGGCTATATATTTATACCAAATAACCGCCATCCAAAAATTTAATCAGTAATTTTAGAAATTATCTTTAATAATGTGTAGAACGGGTAAACTCAAATAAACATAAAAAAGGAGTAAGCTAGTATGAATATTATCAAACGCGTACTTAGAATTGTTATAACAGGATATTTAGTAAAATGGATTCGTAATAAAATTGAGGGAAAATCAAACGGTGGTCAAAAATAAAATGTAAAAAGGTCTATTCGCTAACTTTGATTTAAGTAGTGAATAGACCTTTTATAATGAGTTACAGGATCCTAATTTACTCATTGAGAAATGCCTCCAGATTTTTATATTCAGTGGTATAGTTGATAAATTCTTCCTCGTTCTTATTAATCAACGCTTCATCAATCAATTTCATTAACTGTTTCTTTCGTCCCTGACGAAGTGCCTCTTCAATGACTAGCTCAACGCCTAAATCATTAACTGTCGTTACAAAATCTTCTAGTGTCGTATTCTTGACATTCGTGTTGTGATTCATTGTAATCACTGCCTTTCTTTTTTGTATAAGGATAGTATACAAGCTTTTATTTTTTAAATCAATCGAATATTCTGACTTTTCACAAAAAATAAGTGTAATTTTATATGTAATGATTATCTTGACAACATATAAAAATTTTATATAATAAATTTATATTATTAATCGTTGAGTTTTTAGCGCTTAATAATGATATAAATTTAAGGAGGTTAAGAGATGACAAATATTTCTCAAAGCCAAAATACTGTATATATTATTCGAAAAGGAGATATGATAATCAAACCCGTCATTGATGATTATGAGCAAACAAAAGGATCAGAAATATGGAAATATGATTCCACAATAGTTTCAAGCCCATTCAAAACTCAAAAAATCGTCGAACGCTCATGTAAATTTTATGGTAATAGCTATATTAGTAAGAAATCCGAAACACAACGAATTGCCGGCATTACTAGTAAACCACCTATTTTATTGACTCCTCTCTTCCCCACTTATTTTTTCCCTACACATTCAGACCGTTTAGAAGAAAACATGTGGATTAATATGCATTATGTACATGAAATTAAACCTCTTAAAAATCGAAAATGTAAAATTATTTTTGCAAATCATCAAACATTAACACTTAATGTTTCCTACCACAGTATTTGGCACCAATACTCTAACTGCATTTTTTATTATTACATGGTCGATAAACAATCTCGTATGAAGTCAAACAATCCAGAAATGCCAATAGATTATGAGAAAACGACTTTAAATATTTTCGAAGCACTTTCACATTATTCACTATTACAAGATAAATAGTTTTACGTTTAATTTTAAATCATACGGGACTTTTATATTAATATAGTGTAAATGTTCCGTATATTTTTTAAATATAATCCCTTGCAAATTTTAAGTTTATTGATATAATAATATTTGTGCTCATAGAGATACATTATATAAATACATATTATTCCGCAGTAGCTCAGTGGTAGAGCTATCGGCTGTTAACCGATCGGTCGTAGGTTCGAATCCTACCTGCG
>OIFG01000114.1_pt1 | contig 52632 bp, 59 predicted proteins | sample 1582031 | NCBI WGS metagenome assembly OIFG01 (sample SAMN07501051, study PRJEB24779) | human gut metagenome | isolation source: stool | host: human infant | place: USA: Pittsburgh, PA | reverse complement strand
ATTGCGCCATTTTTGTATTCAAACATAAAAATTGGACTGATGATTTTTAGTCATCAGTCCAATTTATTATAGAGCCAAAAAAGGTCGATACCCTACGTAAGGATATCGACCTTTTTACTTACTAGTTTCAATTAAACTAATTTATTTTTTCTTTTTATTATTCTTAGAAACGACTTGAGTGTTTTTACCTTTTTTATTTGAGTTACTATTATTTTCCTTAAATTTTTCAATCATTGGTGCAACTTCTCTTTGAGCAACTTTTTCATAGTACATATTGGCGAAGTATGTTTGAACAACCAAGAATGCCGCACTGACTGACCAATATAAACCTAAAGCTGAAGCCGAACTTAATGAAATCCAAATAATCATGATTGGTGATACAATCATCATCATATATGTCATTTGACGTTGTTCTTGAGGCATTTGCTTACTTGATACCCAAGCTTGGATAAAGTAAAGCACACCGGCAATGATAGTAATCCAAATATCAGGATGTATTAAATTAAACCATAAGAAGTGAGGATGTTCTGCAATACCGCCACCAATACGGTAACGTAATACAAAGTATAATCCCATGACAACTGGCATTTGAATTAATACAGGTAAACATCCTAATGCACTCTTCATTGGATTAATATCGTATTTCTTATAAACTTCCATCATTTCTTGGTTTGCTGCCATTTTCTCTTCTTGAGTACGTGCACGTTTAACTTTCTCTTGCACACCATCAACTTCTGGTTTGGCAACTTTCATTTTTTCACGCATCAAATGACTATTTTTATAGTTTGATAGCATGAATGGTAACAAGATAATACGTATTACTAAAACTAATACGATAATTGCAATACCGTAGTCATCGTTAAATACTGAATGGCCTAACCAATGTAATACTTTAGACATTGGTTCTACGAATGTATTATAGAAAAATCCATCTCTATTACTAGACTTAGAATAGTCACATCCGGCTAAAAAGACCATTACCCCTAATAACAAAGGTAGTAACGCTTTCTTCTTCATTTTTACACCTCTATTGATATATTCACATAGGGATTATTTTATCATAGTAACCGTGTACTAGAAAACAAAAAAAGAAAAATTTTATTATTTATTTGAAATAACTTTTCATTTTAGTAACAGTCTTGTCAATATTATGACTACGTGCAATCGCTGAAATAACTGAAACACCATCTGCACCATTTTGAGCAATAGGTTCAATATTGTCTTCTGTTATGCCTCCAATTGCTACCATTGGTAACGAAGGATTGATGTTCTTTAATGTAGCAATCATTGATGGACCTACTGGTGCGTTAGCATCATTTTTAGAGATTGTTGCAAACATAGGTCCAACTCCAATATAATCAACATGTTCCAAATCCGAATGATAATATTCTTTCTCATTTCCAATGCTAAGCCCAATGATTTTATCTTTGAAGCGTTCAGCAAAAGACTTCACATTTTCATCATCTTGCCCTACATGAATACCGTCTGCATTTATTTTCTCAGCTAAATCAACGTCGTCATTTACAATAAATGGTACTTGATAGTCATGACATAGTTTTAATAAATCAATTGCTAAATGTTCTTTCTCAACACCATCTAATGATGTTGGCCCCTTTTCACGGAATTGAAAAAGGGTAATTCCAGCTTCTAAAGCTTGTTTTAGTATTTCTCTAATATCTTTTCCTTCTGGAACATCTTGCGTACCGCAAATAAAATAAACGTTTAATGATGATGAATTAAACATATTATTCAACCTCTTGTCTTTTGACTTGTTGTTGGTAAGTATTAAAATCAATGTTATACATTTGATCTAACAGTTTGGGTAAAAATGTACCTGGTCCATTCACTTGTTGATCCTTTTCAGCAATTTCAGCAGCAATATTATAAATGCTCACTGCTTCTTCTAACACTTGTAGTGTTGGATTTTCTTCTCTAAATAAGAAACTCGCTACAATACCACCGAGTAAACATCCAGCACCAGTAATTTTAGCTAATAAAGGTGACCCATTAGATAACTTGACAACTTTGCCACCTTGGACAACAACATCATCTTTACCTGTTAACACGATGGCTGTATTCAATTCCTCATGGGCTCTCTTAGCTATTTCAACAACATCTAAGTCAGTTTTACCATCTGTACCTTTCATCGTTGTAGTCGCATCTACTAACGTTAAAATTTCTGAGGCATTTCCTTTAATTACTGATACTTTCACTTCTGATAAGAATTTTTGGCAAAATGCTTTACGATATGAAGATGCACCAACTGCCACTGGATCAAATACAATCGGTGTTCCTTGTTGATTCGCAATTTTACCAATTTCCAATATGTCTTGTTCATTTGCTTTAGTCATCGTGCCAATATTAATAAGTAATGCACCAGCGACTTTATAAAATTCCTTCGCTTCTTCAGGTGCTTCACTCATTGCTGGGCTCGCGCCGATACTGAGTAAACCATTGGCTGTAAAATTCTTCACGACATCATTTGTATAACATACAACTAGAGGGTTCTCTTGTCTCAAACGTTCTAAGTTATTCATCATCTAAACCTACTTTCTTCATATAAGCAAAATGGTTCACCGGCCCTCTACCTTGACCAATCTCTGGCGTATATTGAATACTTAATGAAATAAATTTCTTAGCTTTTTTTACCGCTTCATAGATTGATTTACCTTTTGCAAGTTCTGCAGTAATTACCGCTGAAAATGTACATCCGGTGCCGTGAGTATGTTTTGTATCAAAGCGTTGATCTTCAAAAGTATATACATCATCCTTAGTAAACAAGAAATCTTTGGCATTGTTTAAATCAGCAGAATGCCCACCTTTTATTACGACGCCTTTACTACCTATCTCGTTAATAAATATGTTACCAGCTTTTCGTATATTTTCTTCAGTGTCTATTTTGATACCAGTAATTTCCTCTGCTTCAGGAATATTAGGCGTGACGACATCTGCTAAAGGTAGTAATGTATTCTGTAAATGTTTCTTAGTATCATCATCCATAAGTGAATCACCACTTTTAGCAAGCATAACTGGATCAATAACGTATGGAATATCTGAATGCTGTTTCAAATAATGTTGGATTAACTCCATTGTTTCATGAGTTGCAATCATGCCTGTCTTAATAGCATGTGGTAATTCATCATTAAAGACACTGTCTAATTGTTCTTGTACCCAACTTATCTCAAGATTATGGATGTGTTGAACGCCTTTCGTGTTTTGCGCAACAATACTTGTAATCGCTGCCATACCGTAGACGCCACAGGCATGAAATGATTTTAAATCGGCCATTACACCAGCGCCACCTGATGGATCAGTTCCTGCAATTGTTAAAGCAATTTTGGGTTTATGCATTTTTGTCGCCTCCGAAGTTCCACTGTTCATTAATATAAGCCATATTAAAGAAATTACGTTCATGTATAGTACTTTGTAAGAAACTTTCTTTAATATCTTTTTTCTCTTGTTCTGTACAATTTGCTGTTAATTCATCTAATAAATTGTCAAATACTTCGATTAATGGTCGCATTTCTGTGCTATAGAAATCAAACCATTTCGATGTTACTGAATCTCTATTTAGATTTTGATCATCTAATGCCATTTTAGCTACTACTTCATATACATAAGGACAAGGTGCCATTGCAGCTATAGTATACGCAGCATTTTCATGTGCATATGCGTGATAATACATATGTTTAATATAATGATCTCCACTAGGTGGCCATACTTTTTCTTTAACAATTTCTTCATAAGGTTCGTTGATATAATCTGCTAGGATTTCATGTGCCTCAACCTCACCATCAAGCATAAATTCAATTTGTTCAACTAAAAATTTAACATCCTTCATTGATGGCGCTTTTGGGATAAGAAGTGCATATAAATTTGTAAATTCTTTCAAATATGATGCATCTGCTCTTAAATATTGACGTACTGCTTGAGCATCTAAATCCCCTTTTAATAGGTCTTGTATAAAACCATCATTATAAATTTCTTCAATAATAGGTTGCGCAGCCTCTTTAATCTCAGTTGAAAATGTCATATTAATCCTCCTTAAAATTAAAAATGCTACATTTCAACGTAGAAATGTAGCTATCATTCAATAAAGAGAACGTAACATTTACATAACTACTTTCCTACGTTGGTACTAACCAAATCAGGTTATAAGGGTCTGAATTAATCATCTCAGCCATTTACTATGGCTCCCCTAGTAGCATTAATTTATTAATTTAACAATATCAAAATGACTGCGTTTTATCAAACAAAACAAAAAAGAGTGGAACAAAATTCACTGTTCCACTCTTACTTTAAAATAATTAAATTACTATATTATGCAGTTACCCATTGTGAAGCGCCTGCAGTGTTATATAATTTAACTGCTGCAGCATCTTGTACGTCTTCAGGAGCTTGTGCTGGTGAAACACCTTTATATTCATCAGGAGCTACTGAATCCCAAGTAGATTGTAAGAATTGATATTTACCTGCTGCACCTGAACTTGGGTTGATAGCAGTAATGTCGCCACCAGATTCACGTTGTGCAATTTGTTGTAAATGACTGTTAACATTTACAGAAGAACCACTTGAAGCATTGTTATTTGAAGAACTTGAGTTAGAAGTTGTAGCTTCAGTTTGTGGTTGTTGTGTTTGTTCAGTTTGAGGTGCTTGTTGAGTTTGAGTTGGTTGAGCTTGACTAGATTGTTGTTGTGAACCAACTTGTTCAGCTGAAGTTTGATTAGAAACAGTTGAAGCTTGTGCACTTACATCTTGTTGTTGAGAAGCTTGACCTGATTGTGCATAGTTCCAGCTCCAATTAGTACCATCTGATTCAAAATGGTAAGTGAAACCTTCATAATCAAAAGTTACATTGTAAGCACCTTCTTGGATAGGGCTATCATTTAATGATTGATCGTTTGATTGAGCTAATTGAGCTAATTCTGCTTTATTTACTTGAGCTTCGCTCGCATCTGCGTGTCCAGCGTTGCCAGCAACTACTCCTAAACCTACTGCTAATGATGAAGCAATAATTGTCTTTTTCATAATATATATATCCTCCTAAGAATGTTTGTGTCTTAATTAATTTTACAAGTAACACTTTAACATCCATAAAATCATAGTAGGTTACAGTGAAATAAAAAAAGACAGGACTTTTTTACATAGAAATTACATTAGTAAAACCATAATTATTTCAATTGCAAACTATCATGACAGTTTTGAATAGGTAAATAAACATCTTTTCTTTGTAATATTTATGAAATCTTTCAGATAATTAAATGGATAATTTAATAGCCTCCCTTATAAAATTCTTTATATAAGAGAGGCCATGAGTATAATTAAAAGAAGTTTTTATAGTAAAAAGGGATGGAGTTATTAGAACATTAGTTAACATCAATCACTTCAAGGTGATCAAAGGAATAAGCGTCTTCATCATATGAGGTGTTAGGAAGAATATTATCATTTTTAGATTTAGGGGACATAAATTTAATTGTTTCAACATATAATTCAGTCACAAAGTGCGTTTGGCCATCTTTATCGTACTTACGAGATCTCATTTGTCCTGTAATACCAACTAAAGTGCCTTGGTCTGTATATGATTCTATATTTGTTGCTGTTTTACCAAATGCCTTACAAAAAATATAATCACAAGCTATTTCATTATTTTCATCTTTATAATTACGTTCAGTTGCAACACAGAACGTAGCTATTTTCACCTCCTCGTTTTCAAATATTTGTGCCTTTTTGGTCAATCGACCTACTATCACAATTTTATTTAGCATGTGTCACCTCCTTCTATAACTATATTATTCATTTATAATTTAAGCGTCAAAATTCTATTTTTAATATTTTTATTTCTCTTAATACACAAAGTTTGATATATTTAAAGAAAATAATTGTAAAACTCATATTAGATTATTAATAATTTCATTTTTTGCATAATTTAAATTTTTTTGGGGATGTGATGAAGTGAAGACATTTAAAGCTGTACGTTTTCAAATCGTAAACGAAAATGGTGGAATAACTGAATTCGAGTTAGAAGATGGTGTAATCATTAATAAAGAAAATAGTGGCACAGGTTGGCTCTTAGAGGTTGTCATTTCAAATGCACATTATGAGACAATGAAAAAATATTATGATGATCAAACTTTATTGGACATTAGAGTCGTGATAACGCGTCCTTCAAATGATCCCGCTTTATTTGATGCCACAATTAAAAGCATTTCTGAATTCGAAACAACAATGTCAATAGTATTTGACTGCCATATTTATACTTTACGTCAAGTATATGCAGAGAGTTTATTAGAACAGTTGATAGATGAAGGTCTTTCTGGTGAAGAGTTAAAAATAACATTCAATCGAATGATGCAATCAAAACCAAAACTTAAAGAAGAAAAATTTGAGAGAGAATAAAAATGAGGCTGAGACAAAATTAAATGTCTCAGCCTACTTTATCATTTTGTCAGTTGCTGACTGATTTGAAAATGCGCTTGAATCATGCTTTTTTCAAACCTAGTCATCCTTTCCGGGGTAGGCCAACGAAATAAATTTTGAGAAAATATTATTTCTGTCCTACTCCCATCTATGATTATCTAAGCATTTTGAATTGCGAAAGTTAGTTCACAACTGCAAGCTAATTGTCCATCAACAGTTGCTTTAGCTGTACCTTTTCCAATCGGACCTTTAATTTTAGTAATTTCTACTTCTAACATTAAAGTATCACCAGGAGTTACTTGCTTTTTAAATCTACATTTATCAATACCAGCAAATAAAGCAATTTTACCTTTATTCTCTTCACTGTTTAGCATAGCAACAGCTCCTGTTTGAGCTAAAGCTTCAGTAATTAGTACGCCAGGCATTACAGCATAATCTGGAAAGTGTCCTTGGAAAAATGGCTCATTACCAGATACTTGTTTTAAGCCCACACATCTTTTGCCTTCTTCATATTCAACTACACGGTCAATTAGTAAAAATGGTTGTCTATGTGGAATAATTTGTTTAATTTGATTATAATCGAAAATTGTTTCCATAATGTAAGTCCTCCAGAAGTTTATACGATAATTATCTTATTAATAATTTACTCTTTCAATGTTAGCGCCCAATGATTTTAATTTCTCATGGAAATTAACGTAACCACGGTCTAAATGTTTCAATTCAGTAACCTGAGTTGTACCTTCAGCTACTAAACCAGCTAATATTAATGCTGCAGCTGCACGTAAATCCGTTGCTTTAACTTGAGCACCTTGTAATTGACTCTTACCTTGTATTTTAGCGCTTCTGCCTTCTACAGTAATATTTGCATTCATACGTCTGAATTCGGCAACGTGCATAAATCTATTTTCGAAGACTGTTTCAGTTATCACTTTATGACCTTCAGCTGTTAATAATAACGCCATCATTTGTGATTGCATATCTGTTGGGAATCCAGGATGTGGCAATGTTTTAACGTCAACTGGTTTAAGTTCATCCTCAGCAGTGACTCTTACACCATCTTCTTGGAAATCTAAATTAACACCCATTTCTTCTAGTTTATAAATTAAACTAGTCATGTGTTCCTTCACAGCGTCTCTAACAAATACATCACCACGTGTAATTGCAGCAGCTATGATAAGGGTACCTGCTTCAATTCTATCTGGAATAATTGAATGTTCAACACCTCTTAATTTTTCGACACCATGAATTGTAATAGTATCAGTACCAGCTCCGGTAACTTTACCACCCATTTCATTGATATAGTTTGCTAAATCAACAATTTCAGGTTCTTTAGCAACATTTTCAATTACTGTTTTACCCTTTGCAAGTGAAGCAGCCATAATAATGTTTTGAGTTGCACCTACACTAGGGAAATCCAAATGAATATCTGTACCTTTTAAACCATCTTTTGTACTAGCATAAATATTTCCATTTTCAAGGTGAATTTCAGCACCTAGAGCTTCAAAACCTTTAATATGTTGCTCTATTGGTCGTGCACCAATTGCACAACCACCTGGTAATGCGACAATGGCATGTCCTAATCGAGCTAGTAAAGGACCCATAACCAATATGCTCGCACGCATCTTACTAACATATTCATAAGGTGCCTCTTCTTTTAATGTTGTAGATGCATCAACTAATACAGCACCTTCTTCTTTGTTATACTCCACATTAGCGTTTAATGTTGATAACACATTATTTATTGTTACAACATCACTTAGATCTGGAACGTTAACAAGTTTACTTTGACCTTCTGATGCTAACAGTGATGCAGTTAGTACTGGTAAAACTGCATTTTTAGCTCCTTCAACTTTAACTTCTCCAGTTAGGCGATTGCCACCTTTTATAACTATTTTATCCATAATAATCCTCCACTTTAAACTCCTATTACTATCATCATTTCCCGATTTTCAATCAATTATTTATTTATTATATCCATTTTTAAAAAGAATTTACAATAACCTCATTATTGAAATAAAAATTTCACTTGTGTTGAGAATTGTAATAAATCAATTAAAAAATTACTAACAGCTGTACCCAATAATACCGCTAAAAACATTAGACAAACTTGTACTTGAGTAGCATAGCCTTTTTTAAAAAATTGATCTAATTTAAGAGAGTTTAATGCCCAATAAGCTATACAAATACACAGAACATGTAAAATTAAGTGTACTATTGCAAATTGTCCTATATAATCCATGACATTCTCTCCTTTTAGATTTCTGTACTATATTGTACATTAAATAAGCACAGAATGATACTAATCGTGACTATGATACAACATAAAAAAGGTTTGAAAACTAAAGTTAGTTTCCAAACCTTTTTAATTATTTTAATTCTGCTACGCGTAAGCGGTTTTCAGCTCTTGCCAACGCTCTTTTAGCTCTGTTTATATCACTGTTATCCTGATCTTCTAAATGAGATTGTGCTCTTTGACGAGCTAATTTAGCTCGTTCTACATCAATTTCACTTGCAGTTTCAGCTGTTTGAACAATGACAGATACTTTATGTTGTCTAATTTCAACAAAGCCACCACTAACAGCTATATATTCAGTACCATTTCTAAAATTCACTTTTACATGGCCTGTTTTTAATGCGGCAACTGTCGGAATATGCCCACTCATGACACCCATTTCACCAGCTGTAGTTTGAAAAACAACTAATTCAACGTCATCTTTTTCGTAGACTGAACCATTAGGAGTGACAATATCAAGATTAACTGTACTCATTATCTATACCTCCTAATTGTTTAGACTTCAACACCCATATCTTTTGCTTTGGCAATTACATCTTCCATACTTCCAACTAAACGGAAAGCATCTTCAGGAATATGGTCATATTTACCATCTAAAATGTCTTTAAAATCAGCTACAGTAGTTTTAACAGGAACGTATGAACCTTTTTGACCAGTGAATTGTTCTGCTACATGGAAGTTTTGTGACAAGAAGAATTGAATTCGACGTGCACGTTCTACAGTCAATTTATCTTCTTCTGATAACTCATCCATACCTAAAATAGCAATGATATCTTGTAATTCTCTATATTTTTGAAGTGTTGATTGGACATCTCGTGCCACTTCATAATGCTCTTGACCAACAATTGCTGGTTCTAATGCTCTTGATGTAGATGCTAAAGGATCCACGGCAGGGTAGATACCCATCTCAGTTAATTTACGTTCTAAGTTAGTTGTAGCATCTAAGTGAGCGAATGCAGTTGCTGGCGCTGGGTCAGTATAGTCATCGGCTGGTACGAATACTGCTTGAATTGAGGTTACTGAACCTTTATTCGTTGATGTAATACGTTCTTGTAATTGACCCATTTCTGTAGCTAAAGTAGGTTGATAACCTACAGCTGAAGGCATACGTCCCAATAATGCTGATACTTCTGAACCTGCTTGAGTAAATCTGAAAATGTTATCGATGAATAACAGAACGTCTTGTCCTTGTTCATCACGGAAATACTCAGCCATTGTCAATGCAGAAAGTGCCACACGCATACGTGCACCAGGTGGCTCGTTCATTTGACCAAATACCATTGCTGTTTTCTTAATAACACCACTATCTCTCATTTCATAATATAGGTCGTTACCTTCACGTGTACGTTCACCTACACCAGCAAATACTGAGATACCACCATGTTCTTGTGCGATATTATTAATCAATTCTTGGATTAAAACGGTTTTACCAACACCGGCACCACCAAATAGACCGATTTTACCACCTTTGATGTATGGTGCTAATAAGTCTACAACTTTGATTCCAGTTTCAAGAATTTCTACTTCAGTAGATAATTCGTCAAAGTTAGGTGATTGTCTATGAATTGGATCACGTCTTACTGAACCATCTAATTTATCTTCTAAATCAATTGTGTCACCTAATACGTTAAATACACGTCCTAAAGTTACTTCGCCAACTGGTACTGAAATGTCTTTTCCAGTGTTCTGAACTTCCATACCACGTTGAACACCATCTGTTGAATCCATAGCAATTGTACGAACAACGTCATCACCTAGTTGTAATGCAACTTCAAGCGTTAATTCAAAAGTACCATCTTCTTTGGGAACTTCGATGATTAAGGCGTTATTAATTTCAGGTACTTCATTATGTTCAAAACGAACGTCAATAACAGGACCCATAACCTGAGTTACACGGCCATTACTCATGTTGTTTCCTCCTTTAAATTATTATTCAAGTGCTGCGGAACCACCAACAATTTCAGTGATTTGTTGAGTGATTTCAGCTTGTCTAGCTCTATTATATTGTAATGATAAGTCATCAATAAGTTCAGTTGCATTATCAGAAGCATTTTTCATTGCAGTCATTCTCGCTGCATGTTCACTAGCCTTAGCATCTAAAATCGTTCCATAAATTAAACTTTCAACATATTGAGGAAGAATAACACTTAGGATAGACTCTTTATCAGGCTCAAATTCATAAGAAGACATTTGACCTTGACCTTGGCTAGAATCTTCACGAGATAATGGTAAAACTTGTTTAGTTGTTGGTTTATTCTCAAGAACACTAACATAGTGACTATAATAAATTTTTAATTCGTCAATATGTTCTTCACTGAATAAGTCAATCGCATGTTTAGCAATTGCTTGTATTGATTTAAATGAAGGTTGATCAGGAACATCAACAAGCGAATTCTCAATTTCATAACCTCTATTTTTAAGGAAATCAACACCAGATTGACCCAATACAATAATGCTATATTCGTCACTGCTAGTATGCTTTTCTTTAATGTCATTAATAAGTCGTTTTAGTACATTTGAACTATAAGCACCTGCTAAGCCTTTATCACTTGTAATAACTAAGTAGCCACTACGTTGAACTTGTCTAGGTCTAAGCATAGGATGACTAGAATTTTTACTAGCACCTGCAATTGCAGTAATAGCATCTTGCATTTTCTCCATATAAGGTTCAAATTGTTTAGTGTTTTTTTCAGCTCGACGTAATTTTGAACTTGATACCATGTTCATCGCTTTGGTAATTTGTTTCATTTTTTTCGTCGATTTAATACGACCATCTATCTCTTTTAATGAAGCCATTATCTCACCACCCTTTCAATTTAAAGTTTAATTATTCAGATTTGCTAAAGCTTTTCTTGAATTCATTAATAGTTGCTTCAAATTTATCATCAGATGGTAAGCCACCAGTTTCTCTAATTTCATTTAATAAGTCTGAACCATTTGATTTAGTCCAACTATTCAATTCATCTTCAAAACGTGTAATGTCTTCTACAGGAATATCATCTAGGTAACCTTTTGTTAATGCATAGATAATTAAAACTTGATTTTCAACAGGAAGTGGTTTGTTTTGATCTTGTTTCAAGACTTCAACCGTACGTTTACCTCTTTCAAGTTTTCTAGCTGTAAATTCATCTAAATCAGAACCGAATTGTGCAAATGATTCTAATTCTCTATACGAAGCTAAGTCTAAACGTAGCGTACCTGCTACTTTCTTCATTGCTTTAATTTGAGCAGATCCACCTACACGTGAAACTGATTGTCCTGCGTTAATCGCTGGTCTTACACCTGAGAAGAATAAATCAGATTGTAAGAAAATTTGTCCATCTGTAATTGAAATTACGTTAGTTGGTACGTACGCAGAAATATCCCCTGCTTGTGTTTCAATGATTGGTAACGCAGTAATTGAACCGCCACCTAAATCATCATTTAGTTTAGCTGCTCTTTCTAATAATCTACTATGTAGGTAGAATACGTCACCTGGATACGCTTCACGACCTGGTGGTCTACGTAATAATAATGATAACTCACGGTAAGCAGCAGCTTGTTTAGTTAAATCATCGTAAACGATTAATACATGTTTACCATTGAACATAAACTCTTCACCCATAGTTACACCTGAGTAAGGTGCAATGTAAAGTAATGGTGAAGGTTCAGATGCTGAAGCTGAAACAACAATTGTGTAATCTAATGCACCAGCTTGACGCAATTTTTCTACATTTGCACGTACAGTTGAATCTTTTTGACCAATTGCTACGTAAATACAAATTGTATCTAAACCTTTTTGGTTTAAGATTGTATCAATACCGATTGTTGTTTTACCTGTTTGTCTATCTCCAATAATTAACTCACGTTGACCACGTCCAATTGGAACTAGTGCGTCAATCGCTTTAATACCAGTTTGAAGTGGTTCGTCAACAGATTTACGAGCCATTACACCTGTAGCTTTTTGTTCAACAGGACGTGTTTTAGTTGTATTAATAGGACCTTGTCCATCAATAGGTTGACCTAGTGGGTTAACAACACGACCAATAAGTTCTTCCCCAACTGGAACTTCCATAATACGTCCAGTACGTCTAACTTCGTCGCCTTCAGTAATTTCAGTATATGGTCCTAAAATAACTACACCCACATTTGATTCTTCAAGGTTTTGAGCTAAACCAAGAACACCATTTGAGAACTCTACTAGCTCACCAGCCATACAGTCATTTAATCCGTGAATTAATGCGATACCGTCACCAATTTGGAGTACCGTACCAACATCAGTTACAGACATTTCAGACTCATAATTTTCAATTTGTGAGCGAAGTAATGCACTGATTTCTTCAGCTTTTATGGCCATCTATGTCACTCCTCTTTATTTTAGTTTACTCTTCTAAATTTGCGTTCGATTTGTTCTAAATCTTTTTTAACACTGCCATCTAGCACAGTAGTACCAACTTTAACTCTAAATCCTCCAATTAATTCTGGATTTATTTTCGTAGTAATATGTACTTGTGATAAATTAGTTTGTTTTAAAATTAAGTCTTTAATGCGATCAAGTTCTTCATCACTTAATTGATAAACTGATTCAACAATTGCTGAATCTTCATTATGATATTCATTATATAAACTTTTAAATTCTTTAAAAATTGAATTGATAAGTACTAAATGACGATTATTAGCTAATATCATTAGCATATTTTTTAAGTAATAATTAGCATCTCCAAAAACGATACCAACAAATTTGCGTCTTTCAGAAGCTGGTTGGTTTGGATTTGAGTCAATTGCTCTTAAATCTTCACCATAGTTTTTTGTAGCTTCACTAACTTCACTCAATTCATCATACATTAAATCTAATCTGTCTTTATCAATAGCGACGTCAAATAATGCTTTAGCGTATTTATTTGCTACATTTGCCATTATTTATCGCCTGCCTCTTTTAAATACTTATCAACAAGTTCTTTTTGATCTTGTTCTGAAATTTCTTTTTTAAGTACTTTAGAAGCAATCAATACTGATAATTCAGACACTTGATTGTTAATATCCGCTAATGCACGTTCTTTCTCGCTATTGATTTCACTTTGAGCAGTTTCAATCATACCGTTTGCACGAATATTTGCTTCATGAATGATTTCTTCATGTTGTTTACGTGCTTGAACTCTAGCATCTTCTAAAATACGTTGAACTTCATCTTGAGTTTGTTTTAGTGTCTTTTTATTTTCTTCTTCAAGTTTTTGTGCATTTAATTTTGCTTCTTCGGCTTCATCAATGTCTCTGTTGATGTCACGTTCACGTTTATCCATTACTTCTTTTAATGGACCCCAAGCAAATTTCTTAAGTAGTGCTAGTAATATAGCAAATGTGATAACTGTTACAATGACAGTACCCCATTCAACACCACCACCTGCTGCACCTAGAACGAATGAATTAGTTAATGCATTCACTGGCATTTGACACTCCTTTCATAATTAATCACCACTTGCCATTAAATAAAACGAACGGCGAAGATCCAAGTGACTTCGCCATGAAATTTTCTTATTGGAAAAGAGTCATGAATGCGATTACAACACCGATGATAGGTAATGCCTCAACTAAACCAATACCGATGAACATGATACTCATTAATTGTCCACGTGCTTCTGGTTGACGAGCTACACCTTCTACTGTTCTTGAAACGATAAGACCGTTACCGATACCTGCGCCTAGTGCTGATAAACCAATTGCAATTGCTGCTGCGATTAAACCCATATTAATAATTCCTCCTAAAATGTTTGTTTAAGTTAATGTGTGTCCGCTACTTTGTGGGACATGTAAACCATTGAAAGCATGATAAATATATATGCCTGGATTGAGCCAACAAAGATTGAGAATCCTTGCCATACGATTAAACCTGGAATACCTATAATCCAACCCCAAGCACTACTTACAACTAAACCGGCTAATAATGAAAGTAATAATTCACCGGCAAAAATATTACCATATAAACGTAGTCCAAGTGTTAGTGTTGAAGAGAATTCTTCAAAAACATTGATAATTGCTAAAGGCCAGAATGGTTTGAAGTAATTACCTATGTATGCCTTAGTACCACGCATTTTCACACCATAATAGTGTGTAAGTAATATCATCATAGTTGACAATGTCAATGTGACTGTTGCATCTGCTGTTGGAGATTTCCACCATAGATAATGATCTTTAGTCACTATAGCAAATGGTAACCCTAACATGTTTGCAACAAAGATAAATAATATCAATGTTACAGCTAAGAAGTGAAACTGACCACCTTTTTTCCAAGCCATATTACTCTCAATGATGCTTCTCACAAAGTCAAAGATCCATTCGATAAAATTCTGTTTACCTGATGGTCTTTTCTTTAAATTACGTGTACAAATAATAGCTATAAGAAAAACAATGATTGCTGTAATAACTAACATCATGATGCTTGCTAAATTGAAAACGAGATCAAAACCAAACACATTCCAACTCACGAGCGGGTTTTTGTGATCCATGTACTCACCTCTTTCGTTCTTAAAATTTTAACTCTTTAGCAGTAGAGAGCGTAGTATGATTAAAACATAAGAAAACATAAGTCCTATCATTACTCCAATAATATTGACATAATCTTTTAATAAAAACCATATTACGCACGCAATGATAGCGACTAAGTACCTCCAAGTATTGCCCGTAGAAATATGTATGTTATCTGGTTGCTTTGCCCGAGATAAATATAATTCGAAAATATAAGTATTTATTAAAGATCCAACTGTGCCGATTATCAATCCAAGAATAAAAGGTTTTGGAATAATGATAGACAAAACACCCAATAAAATTAGAAAATAAATATAATATTGAATGAATTGTTTAAATATGATGCTGAAACGCCTCATTTTTTTCCTCCAAATTAACTTATGACAACCATGTAAACCGTTCCACTCATACAAATTTAATAATAATATAGGGTAAATACTGTGTCAATTCTATTCAAATTGTTGTAAAAATTAACTCTTTAATTGTCACAAAATGTTCACAATTATGATTATTTTATGAATTGAAAGACTTTGGCATTTTTGAAGTTAAGCCGAAATAATATTTTATACTCTCACATATTCTCAAAGATGCATTGCCATCACCATAAGGATTTTGAGTTAGCGCCATTTGATCATAAATCATTTGATTTTCTAAGATTTCTGTTGTTGATTTAAAAACATTATCAAAATCAGTACCTACAACCTTTAAAGTACCTGCTGTTACACCTTCTGGTCTTTCAGTTACATCTCTTAGAACAAGAACAGGTTTATTTAATGAAGGGGCTTCTTCTTGAATCCCTCCTGAATCAGTCAAAATTAAATATGCTTTATTTGCAAAGTTATGAAAATCTACAACATCGAGTGGTTCAATTAATTCTATACGTTCATGTTCTCCTAAATACTCGTAAGCTAGTTCTCTTACTTTAGGATTTAAATGCAATGGAGACACAATAACGATATCTTCATATTCATCCACAATTTTGCGCATCGCTTTGTAAATATTAATCATTGGCTGTCCGACATTTTCTCGTCTATGGACAGTTAATAATATAATACGTTTACCTTGATGTTTTCTTATAATATCTGAAGTATATTCTTTTTGTATTGTTAGTTCGAGTGTGTCGATAGCAGTATTTCCAGTAATAATTATTGAATCAGGACTCTTGTTTTCTTGAAGTAGATTATTAGCCGCCCCTTTAGTAGGTGCAAAATGTAAATCGGCTAAATTGCTAACCATTTGCCTATTCACTTCTTCTGGAAATGGCGCATATTTATGTCGCGTTCTTAAACCTGCTTCAACATGACCAATAGCAACTTTATTATAAAAAGCAGCAAGAGCACCAGAAAATGTTGTAGTTGTGTCGCCATGAACTAATACCATATCTGGTCTCTCTTTTTTTATAACATCTTCAAGTTTCGTCATAGCTCTTGAGGTAATGTCGGAAAGTGTTTGACCTTCCTCCATAATATTTAAATCATAATGTGGCTTAATGTTAAAAGTATGTAATACTGAATCTAACATCTCACGATGCTGAGCAGTTACAACAATCATTGGTTCTAACTCAGCATCATATTCGAGTGCCTTTACTAAAGGTGCCATCTTAATTGCTTCTGGTCTAGTACCAAAGACTGTCATAATTTTTTTCATACTTTAAGCTCCTAAATACTATTTTGTACCAAATAATCTGTCCCCAGCATCACCTAAACCAGGCGTAATGTATGCTTTGTCATTTAATTTTTCATCTAATGCTGCAATATAAATATCTACATCATCATGCGCCTCTTGCATCTTTTCTACACCTTCTGGTGCTGCAATTAAACACATAAATCTAATATTTTTTGCACCGCGTTTCTTTAATGAATTGATGGCTTCAATTGCTGATGCTCCAGTTGCTAGCATTGGATCTACAACAATGATTTGTCTCTCATCAATATCTTGTGGAAGTTTAGCAAAGTATTCTACTGCTTTTAATGTGTTAGGATCACGATATAGACCAATATGACCTACTCTAGCTGCTGGTACTAGACTTAACACACCATCTGTCATACCTAAACCAGCTCTAAGAATTGGAACGATAGCTAATTTTTTACCAGCTAATCTTTTTGCAGTCATTGTTGTTACTGGCGTTTTAATTTCTACATCTTGTAGTTCTAAATCTCTAGTAACTTCATACGCCATTAACATGCCTACTTCATCAACAAGTTCTCTAAATTCTTTAGTTCCCGTATTCATATCACGGATGTAACTTAATTTGTGTTGAATTAGTGGGTGATCAAATACATGTACTTTACTCATTTATATTTCCTCCAAAATTTTATAAATTATTCATATAGCGGATATTTAGCAGTTAAACGACTTACTCTTTCTCTTGCCTCTTTTAATTTAGTATCATTATTAGGATTTTTTAGTGCTAAGCTAATAATACGACCTACTTCTTTAAACGCTTCCTCATCAAAGCCTCTCGTAGTCGCTGCAGGTGTACCTAAACGTATACCACTTGTTACGAAAGCTTTTTCTTGATCAAATGGGATTGTATTTTTATTACATGTTATTCTAATAGAATCTAAAGTCGCTTCAGCTTCTTTACCAGTAACATTAACTGAATTTTTAACATCTACAGAAAGTAAATGATTATCAGTCCCTCCTGAAACAATTCTAAAGCCTTCTTCTTGCAATGTTTGTGAAAGTACTTTAGCGTTTTTAATTACTTGTTCTTGATAAACTTTAAAATCTTGCTCAAGCGCTTCACCAAACGCAACTGCTTTAGCTGCAATGACATGCTCTAAAGGGCCACCTTGAATTCCAGGGAATATTGTTTTATCTATATCTTTCTTATACTCTTCTTTACAAAGAATTAAGCCTCCACGTGGGCCACGTAATGTTTTATGAGTAGTTGTAGTGACAAAGTCTGCATGTTCAACAGGATTTGGATGTAAACCTGCTGCTACTAAACCAGCGATATGGGCCATATCAACCATTAATTTAGCACCAACTTCATCAGCGATTTCTTTAAACTTTTTAAAATCCAGTTGTCTAGAATATGCTGATGTACCTGCAACTATTAATTTCGGTTTATGTTCATGTGCTAATTGACGCACGACTTCATAGTCAATTTTTTCAGTTTCCTTATCTACACCATAGTCAACAAAGTTATAGAATTTACCACTAAAATTAACTGGTGACCCGTGTGTTAAGTGACCACCATGACTTAAATTCATTCCTAAAACAGTATCACCCATCTCTAGAGCGACAAGATAAACTGCCATGTTTGCTTGAGAACCTGAATGTGGTTGCACATTTACATGTTCAGCACCAAATAATGCTTTAGCTCGTTCGATAGCAATTGTTTCAGTAACGTCTACATAATCACAACCACCATAATAACGACGACCAGGATAGCCTTCAGCATATTTATTAGTCATTACAGAACCTTGTGCTTCCATTACCGCTTCAGATACAAAATTTTCAGATGCTATTAATTCAATGTTGTTATTTTGTCTATTGTATTCATTTTGAATCGCTTCATAGACAGCTTTATCTTGATTTTGGATATAAGACATAAAAATCCCCTCCTACGCTTTCAAGCTTATTCGTATTTAGCTCGTTCACCACCGATTTTCTTAGGTCTTGAGGTTGCTATCGTTACAATTGCTTCACCAACCTGTTTGACACTTGTCCTAACCGGTACACAAATGTGTTTAATATGCATTCCAATTAATGTTTGACCTATATCAATACCTTTAGGTACAGAAATATGTTCAACTACGATTGGGTCATTCATATGCTTATAAGCATATGTAGCAAGACTACCTCCTGCGTGAACATCGGGAACAACAGTGACTTCTTCCATAGTTAGAGGGTTGAAATCTTCACGTTCAATTGTGACTGCTCTATTAATGTGTTCACAACCTTGGAATGCAAAAGAAACACCAGTATCTTGTTTCACTTCTTCTAATGCATTAAAGATCGCTTCAGCAACTTCCATTGACCCTACAGAACCAATCTTCTGTCCTATAACTTCAGAAGTCGAACATCCTATCACACAAATTTCATTTTCATTGAAAAATGATTGCGATTTAAGTTCATCAAGCAAAGTTTTAAGTTCTTGCATTAAAATCTCCACCTTAAATACATAATTAAAAAGAAGCATAGCAAACTAGCTATACTTCTTCATTATAACTTATTTAAAGCTTAACATATACTAATTGTATAATATTTGGCTTATGAATTTGTACGTAACTTACCTATCAAATACAGAAGTTGTTCAAACGTTTGACGGTAAGTATCTATGCTACCACCAAAAGGATCAACAATGTCACCTATTTCTCCAACATATTCACTGAGTTGATAAATGCGACCATTGTCACCATAATGAGAAACCAGTTGTTGTTTATGCATATCTGTCATCGTTAAAATTAAGTCACTATTCAAATCTTTCTCACTAAATTGCTTAGCTACAGTAGGTTCAGGCAAATTATGCTCCATAATGACTTCTAATGACTCTGGTGATACGGATTGACCATCAATCGCGAACAGTCCTCTAGAATTAATTGTGTCATCTACAAGCATTTTCTTCGCGATACTTTCGGCTATTGGACTTCGGCAAGTGTTTCCAGTACATACAAATGTTATTCTCATAAGTTATCACCTCGAACAATGTGATTACCTGTAGCTTTAATAATCCGATTCATTATTGCTTCAGATTCATCTGTTTTATCAAAAGCATAAATATATGCTTGATCTATTGATGGATTTTCATCAATACTATGAAGTATTTGATACAAGTTATGATTAGCTTGTCTTATATCTTTTTCATCTTTACAAAGTTTAATGAATAGTGCATCACTTGGAGCATACTGCTTCAAAGTTTCCGGTAAAATAAAAGCTGTTTTACTCCATTCTTTAATTGTTTTAATAGGTTTACTAAGATGCATTAGCATCGTTACTGGTGTATCAGGGGCATAGTGCTTATACTTCATTCCAGGTGCTATTGGTTGGCTATTGACGTCATAATGATATTCCTCAACGCTTCCTGGAAAAACATCATTAAGCATTGCTTGTGTTATTGATCCTGGTCTTGCTATTCTGAAAGGAAACTGTGTACAATCTAGGACAGTGCTTTCTAATCCTTCTTCACTTTGATCACCATTGACTATACCGTCAATTTTGCCATTTAAATCATTAAAAACGTGTTGAAAGGTTGTAGGAGAAGGTCGCCCACTTACATTAGCACTAGGGGCAGCGATAGGTATATCAATGTATTGAAGTATAGCTCTTCCTATTGGATGACTTGGCATTCTTACCGCAATTGATTGTAAGCCACCTGTTACTTTCTCACAAAGATAACCCTGTCTTAAAGGTAAAATAAATGAAATAGGTCCAGGCCAAAACTCATCCATCAAACATTTGGCTTCTTCAGGCAAATGAGAAACAATTTGATCAAGCTGAGATTTATCATGTATATGTACAATTAATGGATTGTCAGAAGGACGTCCTTTAGCTTGATATATGTTTGAAACTGCATATTGGTTTCGAGCATCTGCACCCAATCCGTAAACAGTCTCTGTTGGAATTGCAATTAACCCACCATCATTATATACCTGTTTTATATTTTCCAATTCTGGATAATCTAATGGCGATTTTTGATAATCACGCATATCCCATATCTCAGTTTTCATCAAGCTCACTCCTTCATTATTGCTTTATTCATATATATGAAAAGTTACTCATCTAAATTTTATCAGATAAGTAACTTTGAGTTTTACCATTTAAATGACACTATTCTTTCATTACCGTTTATATCTTTAATAACTTTAACATCAAGTTTTGGATACTTTTCTAAAATAATATTTTTTAACCTTTCACCTTGGTTATAACCAATTTCGAAGGTGACATAAGCATCTTTATTTAAAACTTTAGGCAAATCATTAAGGATTAATTCATAAATAGCGAAACCCTTATTCTCTGCAAACAATGCTTTATGAGGTTCATACTTAACAACTGTGTTCTCCATCATTTCCATCTCATCGACATCGATATATGGTGGATTAGAAACAATACCATCCAATTTTATATTATTTTGTATGAAAGGTTTCAATGCATTGCCTTTTAAAAAAGTTACAGCTACCTCATGATAATGTGCATTATCTGATGCAACTTCTAAGGTCTCTTGAACAATGTCTGTTGCATAAACAGTGAAATCTTTATTCAACTTTTTTAAAGTAATAGCTAAAACACCACTGCCAGTTCCAATATCAGCGATTGTAGCACTTGATTTACAATTTTCAAGAAAATGCAACATCACTTCCTCCGTTTCAGGACGTGGAATTAAACAATGTTCATTAACTTGAAATTGATAGCCATAGAAAGATTGAAAACCAACAATATATTGTATAGGTTCACCTAAAAGCATCCGTTCAGTCGCGAGTGAAAACTTGATTTCTTCTGCTTTTGACATGTCATCATACATGTGAATTAAATAATCAGTTCTTGACCACCCAAATAAATCAAGCATCAACCATTCTGCTCTCGATTGTTCATAACCCTTATCTACAGCTTGTTTAATCGCATAATCTAATTGTTCTTTAAAGTTCACCGTTGTTTAGTTCTTTCAACTTCTCAGTTTGTTCAGATAAAGTTAATGCATCAATAATTTCATCTAATTTACCTTCCATAATTTGATCTAACTTTTGTAAAGTTAATCCTATTCTATGGTCAGTTACACGGCTTTGAGGATAGTTATATGTTCTAACTCTTTCAGATCTATCTCCTGTACCCACTGCTGATTTACGTTGTGCTGCATATTTTTGTTGTTCTTCCTGTAATTTCATATCATATAAACGTGCTTTTAAAACTTTCAACGCTTTTTCACGGTTTTGAATTTGAGATTTTTCAGAAGAAGTTGCAATAACACCAGTAGGTAAGTGAGTGATACGAACAGCTGAGTCAGTTGTATTAACGTGCTGACCACCAGCACCACTTGAGCGATATGTGTCTATTTTCAAATCTTCATTACGGATTTCAATCTCAACATCTTCAACTTCAGGAAGAACAGCAACTGTCGCTGTTGAAGTATGAATTCGTCCACCTGATTCTGTTTCAGGTACACGTTGAACTCGGTGTGCACCATTTTCAAATTTTAATTTACTATAAGCACCGCTACCTGAAACTGAGAAACTAATTTCTTTATAACCACCATGGTCACTTTCAGCCGCTTCAACAATTTCAGTTTTAAAGTTTTGAGATTCTGCATACTTACTATACATTCTTAGTAAATCGCCAGCGAAGATTGCCGCTTCATCTCCACCTGCTGCTGCTCTGATTTCAACGATAACGTCTTTCTCATCATTAGGGTCTTTTGGAATTAATAAAAATTTAAGTTGTTCTTCCAACTCAGGAATCGCACTTTTCAAACTAGCACTTTCCTCTTTCAACATTTCAATTTCTTCTTTATCTTCTGTTTCATTTAACATTTCATCAATTTCAGCAATTTCTTCTTTTTTACTTTTATAATCTCTATATACATCAACTGTTTTTTGTAAATCAGCTTGTTCTTTTGAATATTTACGTAACTTATCTGAATCATTAACAATCTCAGGGTCACTTAACATTTCATTGAGTTGTTCATATCTTTCTTCAACGATATCTAATTGATCAAACACTACATTTCCTCCTCGTCACTTGTACTTGGTGCTACGATATGATGTGCACGACATCTCGGTTCATAACTTTCATTCGCCCCAACTAAAATGATAGGATCATCTACTTTAGCTGGCTGTCCATCGATTAAGCGTTGTGTTCTACTTGATGATGAACCACATACTGCACATACAGCCTGTAATTTAGTAACTTGTTCACTTACCGCCATGATTTGTGGCATGGGTTCGAATGGTTCCCCTCTGAAATCCATATCTAAGCCTGCAACCACTACTCGATGGCCATTTTCAGCAAGCTTCTCCACTATATTTACAATTTCTTTATCGAAAAATTGAATCTCATCAATACCAATGACATCAACATGAGACAAATCCTGTAATAATATATCTCTTGAAGTAGAAATATTAATTGCTTCTAATTCATTACCGTCATGAGAAACAACTTTTTCTTTATGATAACGATCATCAATCGCTGGTTTAAACACTACTACTTTTTGTTTAGCGTATATCCCTCTTCTTAGTCTACGAATTAGTTCTTCTGACTTACCGCTAAACATACTTCCAGTAATGCATTCAATCCAACCGGAATGGTAAGTTTCATACATTATAAGTTCCACCTTTTACAAAAACATAATCGCTTAATTATATCATATTTCTATGTATTATAAATATCTCTTTAAATACTACTTAAATTTAAAAAAACTGTCTACGCATTTCTATATAAAATAGATTAGGCAGACAGTTTAAACTTATAATTAGTTGTTGTTTGATTTGAGACCAAACTTTTTGTTGAAACGTTCCACACGACCATCCGCAGCAGCGAATTTTTGACGTCCTGTGTAGAATGGGTGTGAATCAGAAGATACATCTAAACGAATAACTGGGTATTCATTACCATCTTCCCATTCCATTGTTTCTGAAGATGTTTTAGTTGAACCACTTAAAAATTTAAAGTTAGTAGTTGTATCTAAAAAGATAACTTTGTGATAATCAGGATGGATTCCTTGTCTCATTAATTTTCAGCTCCTTTGCCCTGAACCATCTGGAACAGAGTTATTTGTGAGTTTTTTACCCAATACTTGGTAATTATAATAGTTATTAGATTAAAACGCAACCCTCAAACTGACATTCGTTAAATAATCGGTTTTCCTGTTTTTGTACTTTCTTCAGCAGCCTTTTGCAACTGTTGGAAAAATTCTTTATTACTTTTAGAGCGTTTTAATTTTCTAATAAATCTTTCTGTGAAATCTGTAGAGTCTGTGAACATGTTTCTTAACTGCCATAGTGAATCAAGTTCAGATTTACTAATTAGTAATTCTTCTTTACGCGTAGAACTTCTTCCAATATCAATCGCAGGGAAAATTCGACGTTCAGATAATTTACGATCAAGATGAAGTTCCATATTTCCCGTTCCTTTGAATTCTTCATAAATCATATCGTCCATGCGTGATCCAGTTTCAACTAATGCAGTGGCTAATATCGTTAAACTTCCTCCTGCTTCAATGTTACGTGCAGCACCAAAGAATGCTTTAGGTTTGTGTAATGAAGCAGGATCAAGACCACCTGATAATGTTCTTCCACTTGGCGGTATAACTAAGTTATACGCTCTTGCCAATCGAGTAATTGAGTCCATCAGAATAATAACATCTTGACCAATCTCAACTAATCGTTTAGCACGTTCTAATAATAATTCAGCTACTTTAACATGGTGTTCTGGTGGCTCATCAAAAGTCGAGTGCACTACTTCAGCAGATTCAACAGATCTTTCAATATCAGTTACTTCTTCCGGACGTTCCCCAACTAATAAAATAAATAATTTTGCATCAGGTTTATTTTTACTAATCGCATTTGCAATTTCTTTTAATAAAGACGTTTTACCCGCTTTAGGAGGTGCAACAATAAGTCCACGTTGACCTAGACCAATAGGCGTAACTAAATCCATTATACGTGTTGAATAATTTTGGGGATCTGTTTCTAAAACGATTCTTTCCTCAGGATAGAGAGGCGTTAAAGCTTGAAAGTGAGGGCGTTTTTTTACAACTTCAGCATTCTCATCATTAACAAAGTCAACTTGCAATAAACCATAATATTTTTCATTATCTTTAGGTTTACGAACTTTTCCGGTTACTTTATCACCACGTTTAATTTCGAAACGTCGTATTTGACTTGCAGATATATAAATATCTTTTTCACCTTTTGAATAGTTGACTGTTCTTAGGAACCCATAACCATCAGGCTGGATATCATCTAAGACACCCTCCATGTAATAGTTACCATCTTTTTCCATTTGGGCTTCCATGATAGCTAAAACTAATTCACTCTTATTCAATTTACTATAATTAGTAAGTTTTAATGTTTTTGCTTTTTGTGTTAATTCTTTCGTTGTGTAATTTTTATACAATTCATGAAACGACTCATACTGTGGAGATGTACGTACTTTTTCAGGCATAAATTGCACCCATTTCTTATATATTTATAAAGACTTCAATTTGATTAGAAAAGAGATATTTTAAATAGTTTCATTTCAAGAACTCACTAAATCTATTTGAGATATCTCATAAAATAATATTAAAAGTCTTGAATACTAGAATTAATATAGCAAATTTTCAATTTAAATACAAAACGATTTTATTAAATTTCCAAAAATAAAACAGCTCATGGAACTAAAAATATTCCATGAACTGTTATAAATAATATATAAATTAATTTTTTAAATTAACTGAAATAACCAGCAATTGATTTCACTTCTAAGAATTCTTCTATACCATAATCGCCCCACTCACGACCAATTCCAGATTGTTTATATCCACCAAATGGTAAATCTGGTTGGTTGCCAGCTTCATTGATTTCAATTCTACCTGCTTCAATTGAACGAGCTACTTTTTGAAGTGTTTCTTTATCTTTACCTATTACATATCCTGCTAATCCATATTTAGTATCATTAGCAATTTTGATTGCTTCATCTAAATTATTATATGTGATTACAGAAGCAACTGGTCCAAAGATTTCTTCTTGAGCAATTGTCATGTCATTGTCTACATTGATAAAAATAGTTGGTCTCGCGAAATAACCAGTATTTAATCCTTCAGGTTTACCAGGACCACCGTAAAATAACTCTGCACCTTCTTCAATACCTTTATCAATATATGATTGGACTGTATCAAATTGTTTCTTACTAATAATCGGTCCAACTTGAGTACCTTCTTCTCGTGGATCTCCAACTTTAACTTTACTAAATTCTTCTTTAAGTGCAGTTAAGAAGTCTTCTTTTTTGCTTTCAGGAATTAAAATACGAGTACCTGCAGTACATACTTGACCTGTGTTATTAACTACTTTGCCAGTAGTTGCTTTCGCTGCTTCTTTAACATCAACATCATCTAATACGATATAAGGTGATTTACCACCTAATTCAAGTGATACTTTTTTGAAATCTTTAGAAGCTTTTTCCATTATTTTTGAACCCGTGCGTCCTGAACCAGTAAATGACATCATTCTAACTTTTGGATGTTCACTTAGTGGATTACCTACACCTTCGCCGTCACCATTAACAAGATTAAATACACCTTTTGGTACGCCTACTTTATCAAATATTTCAGCTAAAATAACTGCAGCAAATGGTGTTTCTTCTGAAGGTTTTAGAACTACAGGACTACCTGCTGCAAATGCGGCTGCCAATTTCAATGAAGTTTGATTAGTTGGGAAATTCCAAGGTGTTACTAATCCTGAAACACCAATTGCCTCTTTAGTAACTAATGCATCTCCACGTCTTTCTTCAAATTCGAAAGAATCTAGTGCTCTACTTGCCTCTTCAAAATGATTTAGTCCCATTTGGTAGTGGACATTCTCAGATAATGTTAAAGGTGCACCTAATTCATCCGTTATGGCTTCTATAATATCTTGTTTTCTATTTTTATATTCTTCTACAATTTTATCTAATAGTTCTTTTCTTTCTTTCACTGAGCTATGACGAAATTCTAAATAAACGTTATTTGCAGCTTCTACTGCTTTTTCCACATCATTAGAATTGCCTTTAGCTACTTTACCAATAACTTCTTCAGTTGCTGGATTGATTACTTCAATCGTTTCATTACTATCGCTATCAATCCATTCGCCATTTATATATTGTTGAGTATAATTTCTCATCAATTCTTCACTCCTTAAGAATCGTTATATAATTTGTGTACCTTTTTTCATTGAAAATTAAACATACCATCTTAGTATGAAATAGCAAAAGAGTTTTGCACCTGGCAATGATGAACAATTATAAAAGTCATTATTCATTCAATATAAGGCACAAAACTCTTTATTATATTATTTAGATTTAACTTCTTCTTCAAGTGTTACATGTTCTTGAGCCCATTTTTCAATGGGTTTTAAAGCTTCTGCTAAAGCTTTACCTTTATCAGTCAATTCATAAATGATTGAAACTGGACTAGTTGAGACTACTTTCTTTTCAACTAATCCCCATTCACCTAAATCAGTTAATTTAATACTTAATGCACGTGGTGTAATGGTCTTTAAATCCCTTTTCATATCGGAAAAGTGCGCAGTATAATCAGTGCATCGTGATAGATAATTAATGATTAAACCGTTCCAACTTCTACCAACAATTTTAAAGGTTTCTTCAAGATATGGACAGATTTCCATTGTCTTCACCTCTATTCAAAACTTCTTTAGATTGTAGGTACTAAAAATCGCTTATAAATATAAACATTGTATAGGCTTTAATGATATCTATAAGCCAAAATCTTATTAGTATCTAATATAATTATTATACCAGAAAAAGCTAATATGTCGAGAGTTGAAACTGCCAATATTAACTTATCAATACCTTTAGACTTCTTCAGTCCAAATATTTGCACCTAATTCTTTTAAATGCTTAACAATGTCAGTATAGCCTCTATAAATATGTCTAACGTTATAAATTGTAGTAACGCCTTCAGCTAAAAGACCTGCAATAATTAAACATGCACCTGCACGCAAATCACTTGCATATACTTCAGCACCATTAAGTGATGATGGTTTAATTGTAGCAGTTCCAGTTTCCATATCGGCTTCAATATTAGCACCCATATTTTTTAACTCATCGACATGTCTAAATCGCGCAGGATATATTGTTTCTGTTACAAATGAAGGGCCATCTGCCATAAACAATAAAGGCGTGATTGGTTGTTGTAAATCTGTTGCAAACCCAGGGTATACTAATGTTTTAATATCTACATTTTTATAAGATGATTTGCGTTTGATGATTGCTTTTTCAGCATCACCATCTACTTGAATGTCTACACCAAGTTCTTTTAATTTAACAGTAAGTGCTTCAACATGTTTTGGAACAATATTATTAATAGTAATTTCTTCTCCAACTGCTGCCGCTATACACATGTATGTCCCTGCTTCAATACGATCAGGGATAATTTGATATTCAGAACCATGTAAGCTATCAACACCATTAATTTTTAACGTACTTGTCCCTGCCCCTTTAATATCTGCGCCAAGACTGTTCAAGAAATTAGCAACATCTACAACTTCAGGTTCTTTAGCTGCATTTTCAATGACTGTTTGACCAGTTGCATGAACAGCTGCCAACATAATGTTGATTGTTGCGCCTACACTAACCATATCTAAGAAGATATTAGCACCATGTAGTTCTTTAGCTTCAATTTTCATAGATGTATCATTTGATTCATCTATTTCTGCTCCTAATGCTTTAAAACCTTTAATATGTTGATCAATTGGACGTGGCCCTAATGGACAACCACCAGGTAAACCTATTACACATTTTTTAAAACGCCCTAACATTGCTCCCATCATGTAATAAGATGCTCTAAGAGATTCAACTTTGTTGTTAGGCAGTGGTGCATTTTCAATTTCTGAAGTATCTACTTCTAAAGTTTTTCCATTTAAATGGGCTTTAATATTTAAATCTTCCAATAAACTAACTAGCGTCTCTACATCGGAAATTTGTGGTAAGCCATCTAATTTAACTTGGCCTTGAGCTAATAATGTTGCTGGGATAATTGCTACCGCACTATTTTTGGCACCACTTATCGTAACGTCTCCCTTTAGTGTTTGACCACCGCGAATTTTTATTACCTCTTGAGTCATAAGTTTATCTCCTTTGTTTCTCATTTATTTAAAATAATACATTAGTAGCATTATAAAATACATATTCTTTATTTGTAAAACATAAATTATTACGAATTAATGATAATTGCAATTATTAAAATTATCGATTCAAACTTTATAAAACTAATTCGAGAATTATATATACAAATATTATAAATCATTTTTGAAAAATATTTAAATATGAATACTCAAATTATAAAGAAAAAGAGTGAAACGACTTAACGTTTCACTCCTAGTTCAAAACATCTTCAATTACATTATTTATTTAGCACGATTAGATGTACCAAATTCTCTAATTTTACCTTTAACTGTTTCTTTAATCGCTTCACGAGCAGGTCCTAAATATTTACGTGGATCATATACATCTTGATCATTATTTAATACTTCTCTTACTGCTTTAGCTGAAGCAATTTGGTTTTCAGTATTAACATTAATTTTAGCAGTACCATAAGGGATTGCTTTTTGAATGTCTTTAGTTGGGATACCAGTACCACCATGTAAAACTAATGGTAAACCAGTTGATGCACCAATTTCTTCCATTTCTTTAAATCCTAATTTAGGTTCACCTTTATATGGCCCGTGAACTGAACCTAATGCTGGAGCTAAAGTATCAATGCCAGTTCTTTCAACTAATTCTTGGCATTCTTTAGGGTCAGCATAAATAATGCCACCTACAACATCATCTTCTTGTCCGCCAACTGTTCCTAATTCAGCTTCTACTGATACACCATGTTGATGAGCATACTCTACAACTTTTGAAGTGATTTCGATATTTTCTTCAAAAGGACTATGAGAAGCATCAATCATTACTGAAGTGAATCCAGCATCAATCGCTTCTTTACATTTTTCAAAGCTTGAACCATGGTCTAAGTGAATAGCTACAGGTACAGTAATGTTTAAGTCATGAATTAAACCTTCAACCATTTTAACTACTGTATAGAAACCACTCATATAACGTGCAGCACCTTCTGAAACACCTAAGATAACTGGCGCGTTCTCTTCTTGTGAAGCTTCTAAAATAGCTTGAGTAAATTCTAAGTTATTTAAGTTGTATTGACCAACCGCATAACCATTTTCTTTCGCATCGATTAACATTTCTTTCATTGAAACTAATGGCATGAAAGTTCCTCCTTGTGTGCAACTGCACAATTTTTAAAATCATTATATCAGATATTTTTTTGAATTGCATGTGAATGCATGCTTGATTTAAAATAAACTTTTACTATTAAATACTAAATTATTAATATTTCAATATATGAACGGTTTCATTGCACATAAGTTTGAGTTTATTTACAATACATATGAAACGGAGGAACAACATGTCTAAAATATTACAAACTCAATTAACGGGTATATTTAATCGGTTAGAAGATCAAGCTTTAGATATTCAAATGGCTGCTCAATGTCTAATACAAGCAATCGGTGGCGAAGGTTATGTATACATTAAAGGCTATGGCGATTTGAAATTTTTCGAGCCTTTTGTTATAGAAAGTGAAGAGCACCTTAAATCTAGTAAATTATTATCCACGCTCACAACATTTGATGATATAGATTCAACAGATCGCGTGTTACTCTTTTCACCATATTACACTGAAGAAGTAGCTAAAGATGTACAAACATTAGTAGATAATGATATTGATGTTGTCTTAATTTGTAATCGACCCAAAGATTCAGAAATACCAGAACACTTTATACATTTCATCAATCTAGCTACCCCTAGACCAATCGTTTACACTGAAGATTATGATAAAGTGGTTCAACCTCATACGATATCTTTTAATTACATATACTATGAAATTTACACTCAAATGATTGAAATGACACGAGATTTAGAGTTGTAATGTCATATATCAATATTCATTATAAAATCAACCCTTACGTCACCATTTCAGTACGTAAGGGTTGATTTATTATATTATTTATTTTGATGTTTATAGGCCGCTTCTACAAACGATTTAAAAATAGGCTGAGGTCTATTAGGTCTTGATAAGAATTCAGGATGGAACTGACATGCGATATAGAAGTCATTCTCTGGAATTTCTACCATTTCTACTAATCGTCCATCTGGACTAGTACCAGAAAACACCATACCATTAGCTTCTAATTGTTCTCTAAATTCATTATTAAATTCATATCTATGACGGTGTCTTTCCTCAATATTAACTGCGTCATAAATTTGATGTGCTAATGTGTTTTCTTTGATTTTACATGGATATAATCCTAAACGTAACGTGCCACCTAAATCTTCAATATCCTTTTGCTCAGGCAATAAATCAATAATTGGATAAGGTGTGCTAGGATTAAGTTCTGCTGAGTGTGCTCCCTCTAAACCTAGTACATTGCGTGCAAACTCAACAGTCGCTAATTGCATACCTAAGCAAATACCAAAGTATGGAACATTATTTTCTCGAGCGTATTTAATTGCAGCAATTTTACCCTCGCTTGCTCTAAATCCAAAACCACCTGGCACGAGAATGCCATCTACATCTTTTAAATAGTCTTCAACATTATTATCATTAACTTCGCCAGAATCAATCCACTTAACTACAACGTCTTTCTTCAATGGGTAGCCAGCATGTTTCAATGACTCTACAACAGATAAGTATGCATCTTGTAAGCTAACATATTTACCTACTAATCCAATCGTGATTGTACCATCAAGTGAATTAACAGTATCTAGTAAATATTGCCATTCATCTAATTGAGTTTCATATTTAGCATCTAAATCTAATCGCTTGATAACAATATCATCCATATCCTGTGCACTTAATTGTAATGGAATTTCATATAAAGATGATGCGTCTCTACATTCTATAACGCTCTCTTTATTAATATCACAGAATAATGCAATTTTATCTTTTAAATCTTGTGTCATTTCATATTCTGTACGCACTACAATTAAATCTGGCTGAATACCTAAACCACGTAGTTCCTTAACACTGTGTTGTGTTGGTTTTGTTTTCATTTCACCAGCAGCTTTAATGTATGGAAGCAATGTACAATGTACATACATTACGTTTTCACGACCTAAATCACTTCTAATCTGTCTAATTGCTTCGATAAATGGAAGTGATTCAATGTCACCAGTTGTACCACCGATTTCAGTAATAACTACATCTGCGTTTGTACTCTCACCAGCAAGTAATAAACGTTCTTTAATTTCATTAGTAATATGTGGAATAACTTGAACTGTTCCACCTAAATAATCACCACGACGTTCTTTCTTGAGTACATGTGAATAAACTTTCCCAGCTGTAACATTTGAATATTTATTTAAATTAATATCAATAAAACGCTCATAGTGTCCTAAATCTAAGTCAGTTTCAGCACCATCATCTGTAACAAATACTTCTCCATGTTGATACGGACTCATAGTTCCTGGGTCAACATTTAAATATGGATCAAATTTTTGAATTGTTACTTTTAAGCCTCTATCTTTTAACAATCTACCTAGAGAAGCGGCTGTGATACCTTTTCCTAATGATGATACTACTCCGCCCGTTACAAAAATAAATTTTGTCATTTCCTGACCTCCTAATTTATAAAGGGATGCTTCCTTACCTATTTATTAATTTTAAATAATCACTTTTGAAAAATAAAAAAATCGCTCCCTCTCACATATCTGTAAGGGGAGCGTATATGATTTATACACGTGTCCTATTTAAAGGAGCCCGAATAAAATTCTATCATTTTTTAAGTAAAAGTCAATTAAAACTAAAATTTAGTTTTAAAATCTTCTTAGTCTTCGAATTCGTCCTCGTCTTCTTCGTCGAGTTCATCATCTTCGTCATCTTCAATTACTAAATCTGATTCACTAATCTCGTCTTCTACTTGTTCATCTTCAGGGTCGTCTAAAGTTTCTTGATCATCCGTTTGGGCTGGAATGTCATCGTCATCATCCATTTCGTCATCACCCAATAATTTAAGATTTTTATCTTCTTCATCTTCATCATCAAGAATATCGAATTTTTGAATTGTAGGTGCGATTTTTTCTTCAATATCGTCTACAGAATACCAATCACGTAATCCCCATTGATTTTCACCAACGTTTAAAAAACGTCCATCTGTATTTAAGTCTGTATAGAACTGAACTACACGATTTTCAATCTCTTCAAATTCATAACCACCTAAATCTTTGAATTCATCGATGATATCGTATAAATTCATCGTTGCACCTTTATCATTTAATAACGTATAAGCCATATCGATAAATGACTTTTCATCAACCATTTCTTTAGTATAATCTTGGATTTTCATTATAGCTAATCTTCCTTTCGAAGAATTTTTTAATTATATCGTTGGATTTCATTAATTAATAGTAACAAAAATAAATTATAAATGACAATACACGATTTCGCAATTACGATTATCTTAGTAATTTACATATTTCTCGAAAATAATTAAATCATCTGACTGGTCAATTTCTACAAAACCACTATTTACACATAATGATTTTAATTCATTGTTTTCACCAAATAACGTAATCATAATCGTTTTAGCTTGCTTGAAATGCTTTCGTACATATGTAGGAATTTGTCTTAATGCACTTTCAGCGATACCTTCTTTTCGTTGTTCTTTATACACTTCAATAGCAACAATATTAATTCGATTATCCGTTTTTTCAAGTGCTATAAAACCTACTTTTTGGTTATCTTTAAGTAAATCAACAACACTATAAGATGAAATACTTGATGCTTCATTTTCCGTTAATCGTAGTGAAGACACATGTTTTGAATCTAAGTCCAAATAATATAAGCGTTCTTTACCAATAGGACCTTCTTCTTTAGTAGCAGTGTGCATAAAACCAGCACGTTCATACACATTCCAAGCACCTTTATTTTCAGCATCGACAACCAGATACAAGTGATTGAAATCAGGGAATAAATCTTGTACATATTGAGGTAAATACATCATCATCGTAGTTCCATACCCATTTCCTTGAAACTTCTCATTTATTGATAATGATCTTACATATACGACATTTTCAGGTGTATCATACCCTTCATGTTGATAATATTGATGTAATACAAAGAAACCAACAACATCACCATACTCATTAATAGCAATGTTAGCCACTCTATTCTCATCTGTAAGTGCATCGTCTAATACTGATTTCGGCAAGGATGAGTATATTTGTTGTCTCTCACTTAATTCAAAGTTAACTACATCCTGTCTATACTTTTCTTCAAATTCTTGAATCGTTATATTTTCAAATTGCTTTTTTATAGTCATAACCACTAACCCCTATGCCTCTTTTAATTAATCAATTTTATTATAATTGTTTTTTTACACTTATCAAAATAAAATCTACTTTAATTAGCTACAATTGTTTTAAATTTTTACAATTTAAAAATAATCTATTGAAATTTAGCTAATTTGCTTTACTATAAATATGACATATAAAATCACGAGGTGAACTAGAATGAAAGTCGGTATAGATGCCGGTGGTACGCTAATAAAAATCGTCCAAGAATCTCAACAAGGACGTTCGTATGAAACAAAACTTACTACAAACATTTCAGAGGTAATTGCATGGTTAAACGCAAACACTTTTGAATCAATCAGTCTTACTGGCGGAAATGCAGGTGTTATTGCTGAAAATTTAAATGTGGATGCAACTATATTTGTTGAATTCGATGCATCATCTAAAGGTTTGGGTATGCTTCTTAAAGAGCAAGGTCATCATATTGACGAATATATATTCGCTAATGTCGGTACAGGCACTTCGTTACATTATTTCGATGGCAAACAACAACGTCGTGTAGGCGGTGTGGGTACTGGTGGAGGTATGATTCAAGGACTGGGATACTTATTATCACAAATTACAGATTATGAAGCACTTACAAATCTAGCTCAATCTGGAGATAGAGATACGATTGATCTTAAAGTTAAGCATATTTACAAAGATACCGAACCACCTATTCCAGGTGAATTAACAGCTGCTAACTTTGGAAACGTCTTACATAATTTAGACGTAGATTTTTCACCAGCTAATAAATTAGCATCAGTGGTTGGAGTTGTTGGTGAAGTAATAACTACTATGGCCATAACCGTTGCTCGTGAAAATAAAACTGAGAATGTTGTATATATCGGGTCTTCTTTCAACAATAATCCACTTTTACGTGAAGTAATTGAAGATTATACGGTATTACGTGGTTTCAAACCATATTACATAGAGAATGGTGCTTTTTCAGGAGCACTTGGCGCAATTTATTTAAATTAAATACTTTTAATATTTATAAAAAACCCTTAATCACCAAAAGATGTGATTAAGGGTTTAACAATTCATCTAAATCTCAACTGCATCGACAGATTTAACATCGACTATTTAATAATGTATATATAAAGACAAAATTTCACTAAATGTTACGTGCTTCAAATTAAAAAGTTAATTCATTTGATAATTTTTGTGCAGAAATGACTGTTCCTACCACACCAGGTTTCAAATCAATTGCGACAACTTGGTCATTATCACGTAACTTATCTAACCATTCGCTAAATACACTACCTTCAATTTCAATTAATTCACATTCCTCAAAATCTTCATCACGAACTTTGAGTGCTCTATTTTTCAAGCTCCAAACCGGCATGATTTGAGGTTTTTCTTCACTATCATCACTAATCAATATAAAATGATTTTCATCATGTTTTGATAAACCAAATACTTGGTCTTCTTTGGCAACATCTTTTACAAACTCTTTAATACGAATTTTATCCAACTCTGACATTAATTCATCAGTCATTTTTACGACTTTTACAATTTGACCAGTTTCTTGTGATGTTTGATTAATGATAACTTGATCATCCTCATCAAATAAGTCATCCAATTCATATGTAACGAATGTATCAATATCAATTTTTAGCACACGGTCATAATCGATTGACGCATGTTTTAAATAGTCTTCCGCTTGTCCTTCTTGAGTCCAAACGCCAACATAATCTTGGTTATTACTATTTAGTCTGACTAGCTTTTTATTTTTGTTAGCAACATAAAACACTTCATTAATCAGTACATCTTTAAAGTACGCCTCATTCTTATAAGACAATGCATAACCCTCCATTTCTAATTTGCAACTATTAAAATACTAAATGACAATACTTATGTCGTCAAATTTCTATACTAAAAAATAAGGGACCAAGACTGTATTCTTGATGAATGCCATGTCTTGCTCCCAAATTGACGCATTGAGCTATAACTATATTGAATTAATATCTTTTGATTCATTTAAATGATAAGAATTGAAATTATACTTTTTAAAATTATTGCTATATACCTATCCATGGATATTGATTAGGGTAAATTAATTTTTATCTAATTCAGCTAAAAAGGATTTTTCAATTTTCTCTATGGCTTCTTTTGAATCTCCAGTCCATATACAACCAAAACGAGAGTTAACTGCATTCTTTCCAAACCAATCACCATCATAATAAGATAATGGATATAATACGCCCTTTTTGACAAATTTTAAAATTGTATTAAAGAAATGTTCATTATCACCATTAGAGAAGTAGCTATAAAATTTCTGATATGATGAATTTAATTCTTCTTGTAATAATAACATGCTTGTAGAGCCATTTTGTCTAAAGTTTAAATCGATGGCAAAAACATCATCGTTTTTATCTAATAGTAAATCAAAACCAGCTACACCAAAGAAACCCAGCTTTACACCATTTTCCATAATTTCTCTTCCTGCATCAATGACTTGTTGAGGGACATCATGTACATTTTCATTTCCAGCATAAAATCCATATTTATCAGTGATTTGATATGCAGTGCCTAAATAAGTAACACCTATTTCTTCAGAATAAGCATACTGAACACAATAATTCTTTACCGCTTCAATTTTTTGTTCAATTATTAAATTATCCGTTGCATCACTTGCTTCTAAAATACGTTGGGTTGCTTTAGCTAAGTCCTCTTCATCATAGCAAATCATTACACCATATCCACCAGCTGTTGGTAAGTCATCACCTGGTTTAATTACAAAAGGGAAATCCCATTCTTTTATGCGCGCTTTGAAATCATTTATCGATACAATTTCTCGCTTTGGCAAATATTTATGATTCGTCCATTCTGGTATTCGTGCTTTATTGTTTAAAGCTACAAAGGTCTCTTTATCTACAGCGTAGCATTTATCTGAAACAACATCTTCACTATGAATATATTGAAAATATATATCTTTACCTTCTTCTTTAACAATTCGATTTAATAGTGCTTCATATGTTTCATGGTTTTTAAATTGATACGTATTTGTGGGAACTTTTTTTCCAACAAGATTAAATAATTGATCTAATTTTTCAGTAATACTTGCTTCATGTACAATCATTGGCATTGAATCTGCAATAAGCATTTCACGACCAGTTAAGAAATTAGATTGATGTTCCTCAGGCTTTAACCATGGATTTGAAACATAAGATGGTCTCGAGTTATACACAATATTTTCATTATATAAGTCACTTAAAGTTAATTTTAGACCTTTTTCATTTATCGTCATTTTGACTGCCCCTTTATATGAGAGTGCTGTTGAACAATTTCATCAAACATTCCCTTATTTTCAATTAGTTCTAACCCCATTAATGCTATGATTTTCGCACCATGAATTAACGCTTGATCACCATGTACACTTGCCGCAGCCTCTCTAAATCTATGTGTATGACCAACTAAGTTTCTAGATCCTATCTTCACATGAGGATGAATCGTAGGTACTATATGACTGACATTACCCGTATCTGTTGATCCAAAACCAAAATCATCATGACTTACATCTTCACCAACTTCGAGCGCGTACTTCTCAAACAATTCATCTAATTTAGGTGTCTTAATAAATTCGTTCACACCATTTTGTATAGGGCCAAATTCATAATCGCAACCTGTTTGAATTGCAGCACCCCTAGCAATTTGATTAACTTTTTCTGTTAAAATATCTAGTTCTTTTCGAGTGGTTGCACGTGTATAGAATCGAGCATGTGTAAAATCGGGTATAATATTTGCAGCTTTTCCTCCGTCTAAGATAACACCATGTACGCGTTGACTTTTTTTAATGTGCTGTCTTAATTGTGCTACACCGTTAAAATATGAAATCATTGCATCTAATGCGTTTAAAGCTTCGTCAGCATTTTCAGAAGCATGTGCACTTTTGCCATAAAATTTTATATCTAATACATCCACCGCTAGTGTATCAATGGTTGGATAAGTTGCATTACCTGGATGAATCATTAATGCTATATCGATATCATCGATAATACCAGCCTTAACATATGAAGCTTTTGCACTACCATTTTCGCCACCTTCTTCTGCAGGACAACCGAGCACGACAACTTTACCACCGATGCGGTCTATAACTTGTTTCAATGCTGAACCCGCAAGTACACTAGCAGTTCCAATAATATTATGACCACACGCATGACCTAGGCCTGGCAATGCATCATATTCAGCTAAATAGCCAATAACTGGGCCTTCTTGTCCAGAATCATATGTAGCTATAAATCCAGTAGCGTGTCCAGCAATATCCGTTTCTATATCGAAATCATTCTCTTTCAATTTATCTATAAGCGTTCTAGACGCGAAAATTTCTTCATTGCCTAATTCAGGGCGTTCATGTATTCTATGACTAATTTCAACATAATCATATTTATTATTCTCTATATAATCTAAAATTCCTTGTTTATTACTCATAAATCATAACTCCCTTATTATTGTAAAAATCTTTAAAAATATTTTGGATATTGTAACCATATCGTTTCTCAATTAATTATTACTTATTTTATCGGATTTAAAGATTGTTGTCATTAATTAACCTTATATTTACGAAATTTTCTCACAGTTCACTTTGTTTAACTATAATTTTGAAAATTGTAAATACCCTTAACTATTGATACAATCAAATCGTTAACTTAATAATTAAGCTTATTTAATATAGGAGGATTTATCATGACTAAAATGAACGTTGAAAGTTTTAATCTTGATCACACTAAAGTTGTTGCACCTTTCGTCCGTTTAGCTGGTACAATGGAAGGCTTAAATGGTGATGTTATTAAAAAGTATGACATTCGCTTTAAACAACCTAACAAAGAGCACATGGAAATGCCTGGGTTACACTCACTAGAGCATTTAATGGCTGAAAACATTAGAAATCATACTGATAAAGTTGTTGATTTAAGTCCAATGGGTTGTCAAACTGGTTTTTATGTTTCATTTATTAATCATGACGACTATGAAGATGTGTTAAATATAATTGAAAAAACACTAAATGATGTTTTAGAAGCTACTGAGGTACCCGCTTGCAATGAAGTACAATGCGGTTGGGCAGCAAGTCATTCACTTGAAGGTGCAAAAGAAATTGCGCAAGCATTTTTAGATAAACGCAATCAATGGTCAGATATTTTTGGTGAAGGTAAATAAATTTCATATTTAAAATAAAAACCACCAATACTTAAGTATATTTAAGTATTGGTGGTTTTACTTTTCTCTTTTATAATTTTTTTACTAGTGCAATTAAAACAAATTGCATTGGTAGTCTTGAGTATAATGCCCATTTAGGTACTTGTTTATCACCTAAAGGTAATTCTTTTCGTGCCATATATATATTTGCCGGTAATACAGCTAGTAAGAAAAGATTTATACCTGTTTTTAACCAATTAGCAGGACGTTTTAATAACAACATAATGCCAAAGAAAATTTCAAATACACCTGTTACCAAAACAGCTGTTTTACGTAATGGTAAGTATTCTGGAACAATATTTCTAAATGAGCGTTCATTTGTAAAATGTAGAACGCCAGCTGTTCCAAAAGCTAAACCTAATAAATAACGCAATACTTTCATTAATGTTCAACTCCCATTTCATTCAAATAACTCTTACCAAATTCAGGTAATTCCACATTGAAATTATCTGCAATGGTCGCACCGATTGAACTAAACGTACTGTCTCCTGATAATTCATGGTATTTATCAATTTTAGGGCTAAACATAAGTACTGGGATATACTCTCTAGTATGATCAGTACCATCGGCAATAGGGTCATTTCCGTGATCAGCCGTGATAATAACTAAATCATCTTCTTGAAGATTGTCGATTAATTCAGGTAATCGCTCGTCGAAATCTTTAATAGCTTGTGCATAACCTTCTTTGTCTCTACGATGGCCGTATAATGCATCGAAATCAACTAAATTTAAAAAACTAATGCCATTAAAATCTTTTTTTACGACATTTATTAATTGATCCATACCATCCATATTATTTTTTGTTCTTATTGCTTCAGTTACACCTTCACCATCATAAATATCATTAATTTTTCCAATAGCAATAACATCATAGTTATTATCTTTTAATGTATTCATAACAGTTTTGCCAAATGGTTTTAGCGCGTAATCATGTCGATTAGAAGTACGTGTAAAGTTTCCAGGTTCACCTACATACGGACGTGCAATTACGCGACCAATTAAGTATTTAGGATCTTTAGTTAATTCTCGAACCTTTTCACAAATATCATATAATTCTTCAAGAGGGATAATATCTTCATGTGCAGCAATTTGAAGTACTGGGTCAGCGCTAGTATAGACGATTAAGTCCCCAGTTTTCATTTGATGCTCACCTAATTCATCAATAATGGCTGTCCCTGAAGCGGGCTTATTTGCTACAACTTTACGACCTGTCATTTCTTCAATCTCTTGTATTAACTCATCAGGAAATCCGTTTGGATATACTTTAAATGGTTGCATGATATTTAAACCCATGATTTCCCAATGTCCTGTCATGGTATCTTTACCCACGGAAGCTTCACTAAGTTTAGTATAGAAAGCACCTGGTTGTTCAACTTTATTGACCACAGGTAATTCTTCAATATTACCCAATCCTAATTTTTCCAAATTAGGTAGCGTTTGGTTAAATCCTTCTAATGTATGCTTTAATGTATGAGATCCTTCATCATTGAAAGCTGCAGCATCAGGTGCTTCACCGATACCTACTGAATCCATAACAATTAAATGTACTCTTTTGAATGGTGTAGTCATATTTAACACTCCTACTCTGTAATTATTTTATGAATTAATGTTGGTGTTGTTGCTTGTGCTTGAATTTCAATACTTTCATCAAGTTTCTTAATAACGTCGTCAACATTTTCACGATTACTGTGAATGGTTAATAAAGATTCTCCCTCTTTAACAACGTCTCCTACTTTCTTGTTTAATACAATCCCAACACTTAAATCTATTTCATCCTCTTTAGTTTGTCTCCCTGCACCTAACATCATTGAAGCAACACCAATTTCATTAGCAATAAGTTCTGAAACTACGCCACTTGATTGAGCTTTATACTCGATTTGATATGTTGCTGTTGGTAATAATTCAGGCGCATCAACTACTGAGGCATCGCCACCTTGATTCTCTAAAAATGTTTTGAATTTTTCTAAAGCTGAACCATTTTCAATTGCTTCATTTAATAATTGACGTGCTTCCTCAAGTGTATTTGCTCTATTAGCTAGAACTACCATTTGAGAACCGAGTGTTAATACAAGTTCAGTTAAATCTTCTGGTCCTTTACCATTTAATGTATCAATAGCTTCTTTCAATTCTAAAGCATTACCAATTGCTCGACCAAGTGGTTGGCTCATGTCAGAAATAATAGCCATTGTATTTCTACCTACATTATTCCCTATACTAACCATAGCATGTGCTAACGCTTCAGCGTCCTCTAATGTTTTCATGAAAGCACCGTTACCAGTTTTAACATCTAAGACGATAGCATCAGCACCCGCAGCAATTTTTTTACTCATAATAGATGATGCAATTAAAGGAATTGAGTTAACTGTCCCTGTTACATCTCTCAATGCATAAAGTTTCTTATCAGCTGGAGTTAAATTACCTGACTGTCCAATAACAGCAACTTGATTTTCATTAACAAGTTTAATGAAATCCTCTTCAGAGATTTCAACGTGAAATCCTTTGATTGATTCTAATTTATCAATTGTTCCACCCGTATGTCCTAAGCCACGACCACTCATTTTGGCTACTGGGACACCCACTGCTGCCACTAGAGGCGCTAATACTAATGTAGTGGTATCACCAACGCCTCCTGTTGAATGCTTATCAACTTTAATACCATTGATTTTTGATAAGTCAATCACATCACCTGAATTAACCATTGCCATAGTTAATGCTGCACGCTCTTCGTCATTCATATCTTGGAAAAAGATAGCCATAGCTAAACTCGATGCCTGATAATCTGGAATATCCCCATTCGTGTAACCTTTGATAAAGAATTCAATTTCTTCTTTTGATAATGATTTACCATCGCGTTTTTTTCAATAATATCTACCATTCTCATAATTCTGAACCCCTCTCAAAATAAGCTGTTGTATCTGTGTGCTGTTACGTTAATTGCATTATTAATAATCAGAATCTGACTCTAAGCCTTGAATAATTTGAACACCTGCACTCGCACCTATACGCGTAGCACCTGCATCAATCATTTTGTTGAAATCTTCCAAACTGCGAACGCCACCTGATGCTTTAACCTCTAATTCGTCTCCCACTGTATCTTTCATTAATTTCACATCTTCAGGTGTAGCGCCTCCCCCAGCAAAACCAGTTGATGTTTTAACGAAATCAGCACCAGCTGCTTTCGCTAATTCACTTGCTTTAACTTTTTCTTCATCTGATAAAAGCACAGTTTCAATAATCACTTTTACTGTTTTTCCATTTGCTGCTCCAACTACGCCCTCAATGTCTTTTTGAACATCTTCAAATCTTCCATCTTTAAGTGCGCCGATATTGATAACCATATCAAGTTCAGTTGCGCCATTTTTTATGGCATCTTCAGTTTCAAAGATTTTAGTAGCAGTTGTAGTAGCACCAAGTGGGAAACCTATAACGGTACAAACCAATACACCAGAATCATTTAATCGTTCTGCTGCATATTTTACATGTGTAGGATTTACACAAATAGATTTAAAGTTATACTCTTTGGCTTCATCAATAATTTGATCGATTTGTTGACGTGTAGATTCAGGTTTCAATAATGTGTGATCAATAAATTTAGCATAATTCATAGTAGTTTCCTCCAATATGTTGTTAAATTTAAATGATATTCCATCTAATTGGAATATTAACTATTTAAATTAATATAGTCCTCTCATTTCTATAGTACAAAAATTCGCAAAAAAGTTAAACAAATGTTATCTTAATCTTAACAATCATGATAAGGAGAAGATATTAATGACAAATGGCACACCTCATATTCAACCTAACGGAACAAAAATCGCAAAGACCGTTTTAATGCCTGGCGATCCATTACGTGCAAAATATATTGCTGATAACTTTTTAGAAAATGTTGAACAATTTAATGAAGTTAGAAATATGTTTGGTTACACAGGTACATATAAAGGAAAAGAAGTTTCTGTAATGGGATCAGGGATGGGAATACCAAGTATCGGTATTTATTCTTATGAGTTATATAATTTCTTTGATGTTGATACTATTATTCGCGTAGGTTCATGTGGCGCATTACAAGAGAATGTAAATTTATATGATGTCATTATTGCTCAAGCAGCATCTACAAATTCTAATTATGTTGATCAATTTAATATACCTGGTCACTTTGCTCCAATAGCTGACTATGAACTCATCACTAAAGCTAAAAATGTAGCAGATGAAATAGGAGCAGTAAGCCATGTAGGTAATGTTTTATCTTCAGATACATTCTACAATGCTGATAAAACATTCAATGATAATTGGCAAAAAATGGGTATATTGGGTATAGAAATGGAATCAGCAGGTTTATACTTGAATGCAATTAATGCTGGTAAAAAAGCGTTAGGTATTTTTACAGTTAGTGACCATATTCTAAGAGACGAAGCAACTACAGCTGAAGAAAGACAAAATTCATTTACTCAAATGATGGAAATAGCATTGGAAATCGCCGAGTAATATCAAATTCTAATAGATAATAAAAGGTGCTTGAGACGATAATGAAATCTCAAGCACCTTTTTATATATTAATTAAACTAAATATGATTTGAACATCCAATTGTGTTTATCAACAGAATTTTTCATACCGATGAACATATCTTCTGAAACATCATCGCCAGCTTCTCCAGCTACTTCTATAGATTTAACTAATTGCTCTGAGATATGAGTTAAATCATTAGAGAAGGCTTCAACCATTTGTTCAGCTGAGTAATTTTTACCCGCTTCATCAACGATAGAAATTTCAAGACTTTCTTTCAATGTACCTACTGGATTTCCACCAATTGCTAAAATACGTTCTGCTAAGTCATCTACATATTGACTAGCTTCATTGTATAACTCTTCGAACTTCTCATGTAATGAGAAGAAATTAGGTCCTTTAACATACCAATGGAAATTGTGCAATTTAGTATATGCTACTGTCCAGTTTGCAACTTGTTGATTTAATTCTTTTACTACATCTTGTTGACTCATTATATTCTCTCCTTGTACTTCTAAATTGTTTTCTCTTTATTACAATTATTATTATATTATAATGATTATAATCTGTAAATAGTTATGCTTAACTTTTTTATCACTAATTTTTATAACTACCTTTTCTTATTAACTATTAAAACTTATATAACAGTATTTGAAAAGTAATTTGCATCAGCAACTAAAATAATATATATATTTACTAACAAACCACTCATTATCAATTATGATAATATTTTATCAATTAGATGCGTTTATCATCTATGAAAAAGGATTTTTCATATTCATTTGGATTATGCCAATGCGTCTTCCACATCCTATTTCGATTATTTGCAAATAAATTATACGCTAGATCTCTTATTTGACGTGGAATAACTTTAATTAACAATCCTAACCACTTGTATTTCGTTGTAGTCATGATAAGACTAGCAATCGCATTGGATTTAAACTCTAAATGTTGACCACGTTGTAAAATCACGCTGTTTTTATTTAATGCTTCTGGATGTTGTTCAAATAAGTGTTGCCCTGCTTCCCCTTTTAAAGTTGCGAATTCATAACTCTTAGGAAGTCCATTCTGTATTAACCAAATGCAATAGTTATAACAATAAACACAATTACCATCGTAATAAATAATAGGCATTTCTTTCACCTTCCTCTAAGTCTTATTATTAATATTCCATGCTATGCCTTACATTAAACACTAAAAATGTCCATAGCATAGCATGCCTTTAACTATGAATGTTTTAAATTTGATATAAAATATTAAAGCCATAATAATAAAATTAAAAACCTGAGACATAGTAAAACGTCTCAGGTTTAGTTATCTTAAGTTATTCATGATTTACTTTTACAATTCTTGTATATTTAAGAAATTGATTTGAATATTTGCGTTTTATATCTTCTAGACGGTCGTAAGTTACACCAATAATATGCCAGTTCGGATTAAAATGATAGAATGAATCTTTTTCTCTTGACCATTTTACCATTTGTCCCTCTTTATTATATCTAGGTAAAGTTACTTCATATCCTTCTAACACATTGATGTATGTTTGGAAAATGTCAGGATCAATTCTATTAAAATTATCAATGACTAAATAACTTTTATCATTTTTAGGCATTAATTGAGTGATAAAACCTTCGCGATAGTATAAGGCACCAGTTTCATTTGGTAAATATTTACCATATAACATGTCCTCTGTAAAATCCGGATGTCCACTAGTTATTACAGGATTTGCATTTGTCTTTTGTAATAAATTATTTGCCGCTTTCAATCCTTCTTCTCGTTGTTCTACAACCAACAATATAAAAGGTTTTATTGAATCATCATGACTTGCTGAATCAATTTCAGTTTTTTTAATTGTTTCAAAAGGTGTTTTCACACCATCATTATTACTCATTTCAATAATAGCATCGTATTGAGTTTGACTCATGCTTGCGATGGCCTGTTTCGCATTTTCTTGTAAAAAATAAAGATTTTTTAATTTAGGATGTTTATTTAATGCACCTAATGTCACTGGAGTAATATGCTTATCATAATATATTTCAATGGCAGTACTATTTGTTCTCCCAGGAATAGGTGGTTTCTCATGAATATGTCGAGAAACTTCTCCAATACCTACCACTGACTGATCTTCATATTTATTATAGAAGATAAGATTATCTCCTATTTCTAACTGATTGTAAAAATGATATCCATTACGTTTAATGCCGTTATACGTATGAGTATAAATAGTATAATATTCTCCTGATTCAAATGACTCAGTTTCAGAAAGGAAGAAATAACGTGGAAGTTTCTCTTCACCTTTACCTAGAGAAACAATTAAATCATACTCTTCTTTAGTTAATTGATTAATTAATGTTTCACGCATATTATTCATGCGAAAATCAAGCGTTTCACTACGTTTTAAATAATCAGTAGTAAGTGGTTTTAATAGTTCATTAAATTTAAATTCAACTCTAATTTTATTTTGAGCACCTGTTTGAACACTAATAATTTCTCCAATACCAAGTAATCCAGTATCTGTTTGGACTTGATAAAATATAACTTGATCCCCTGTCTTAGCCTTTTTGAAGGCTCTAAAACCTTGAGTAGGGTTGAATTGAGCTCCAGATTCAAATAATGTTGTTTGACCTACTAACGGTTCATTGTGATTCCATCTAGTATAGCCACAGTTAAGCCAAAAGTAATTTACTTCTTCTTCCATTGTGGGTCTCCTTTAAATTAATTCTCGAAAGTTATTATGTATTTTAATTGATTTCATTGTATTTTAATTAAATGCTATGTTTAGTAAGTTATGCTATAAATCTTAACATATCGTCGTTATTTATGTTTAATTTTTTTAGTATTTTATCTCAATTTAATAAGTTGCTAAAAAGGGGAACATTCAGAATCCATTATTAATAATTCTAAATATTCCCCTATGCATTAATTTAATGAGGTGCTAGTAAACTACCTAATAATGGCATTAGATTGATCATGATGCCACCAAGTTTTAGTAATCCACTTAAATCTTTATCTTTAATGGTAATAATTGCACTTATAATACCTAATATAGCAACAACTCTAGGAATAACAAGTGAAGGATATTGTGGCATATTGAAAAAGACACCTGCCCCAGCTATCACACCACATACTAAAGAGATATATAAAAACTGTTTCAATATTCACACTCCTCTTTAATACAATGAATCATTTATAACACGAACAATAAAAATCAAATATAACTAATGATTAGTGTAAAGTCTCCTTCAAAGACACTATCTAAGTCTTCTGAAGTCAGCACAAAATTGGAACCTTTTTGAATCTTGAAGATTTCTCCATCAATAATAATTTGTCCATCACCATTTAAAACTGAAACAAGACAAAATTCTCTAGGTTTCATATAATTTAATGTCCCACTAACTTCCCATTTAACCATTGTAAAGAAATCATTAGACACAATGTGACTACATTTATGATTTTCAATAATTTCATTTTCAGGAACGGTACTAGGTAGTTCTTGAGAATATTGAATAACATCTAATGCTTTATCAACATCTAATGAAGAACTATTTTCACGTTGTCTATTATAATCATATAATCTATATGTAATATCTGAAGATTGCATTGTTTCATATACAGTTATACCTGAACCGATTGAATGTATAGTACCAGCAGGAATAAAATAAAATTCCCCAGGTTGTACTTTAACTCTTTTTAAAGATTCCAATAAATTATCTTGGTTAATCTGATTTTCCAGTTCTTCTTTAGAGTTAACCGTAGTACCAATTAAAACTTCAGCATCTTCTTCTGCATCAATAATATACCAACATTCTGATTTGCCATATTGCCCATTTTCAAATTCATAAGCATAAGAATCATCTGGGTGAACATGAATCGATAGCGGCTCATTCGCATCAACTATTTTGCACAATAACGGAAAATCTTTGCTTGGAAAATCACCGAACAATTCTCTATGTTGCGTCCAAACTTGGTCTAATGTTTGTCCAGCATAAGGCCCGTTAAGGATCATACTCTTTCCATTTGGGTGTGCAGAAATCCCCCAACATTCTCCTGTGGATTCACTAGGTATATCATAATTGAATTGAGTTAATTTATTACCGCCCCAAATTTTCTCGAAAAAAATAGGCTTTAAAAATAATGGCATAGTTGCACCCCCTAAAACCATTAAAGGCTATATTCTCTATTTCTAAAGTAAATGATAATATCTGATTTATATGTATAAAACTTAAACGTTAATTATGTAAAAGTGTAATTATATTCAAAATAATTATTCAACATCACATGTGTTACCATTCGTATCTTTATTATATCAACTTTATCTCTATTTTAATAGAAATTATTTAAATGATAAAACACATAAAGAAGTGGGATAGAATTCAATTAGAATTCATTATCCCACCACAACTGAAATAATTACTATTAGTTAAAGTTTAATGAAAGCATTTTTTAACTCAATGATTATCTTTAAACAACTCATTTATTCAAATGAAGACAATGCTTCGCTTATTGTTTGATTACCTGTAATAACTTGGAATTCTTTATTAATGAATTTATTCTCAGATAAAGCAACCTCTTTTAACACAGATGCCACATCTTCTCTAGGTATAGAACCTTTTCCATCAAAGTATAAATCAGTCTCTATTTTAGAAGTTCCTTCTTTATCTTCTAACGCACCTGGATGAACAATCGTATAATTTAATCCAGAATTTTTTAAGTGTTCATCAGCATAGTGCTTAGCAATTGTATATGGTTTTAAATCACCGCTTGGATCAAATGCTTCACGACGAGCATCATACGTTGACACCATAATATAATGTTTAACATTGGCTTGTTTACTAGCTTCAATTGTCTTAATGGCACCATCTAAATCTACAATAATCGTTTTGTCAGCACCTGTACTGCCACCAGAACCCACAGTAAATAAAACTTTATCATAACCGTTAAATGTTTCAGTTAAGTCTTCAATACTATCTTTTTCTACATCAACTAAAGTTGCTTCAATATTATCTTGCTTTAATGTTTCAATTTGTTCGTTTTTACGTACACCAGCTGTAAAATCTACCTGATCTTCTTTAAGTTGCTTTACTAATTTAGAACCTACTCCACCGTTAGCACCTATAACTAATAAACTCATTCAAATCGTCCTCCTTAATATTACTACTTCCATCAATTTACCACTTAAATAAAAATTAAAACGTAAGTCATTTTTGACATAGTCAATCATGTATATTAAATTATTATATGAACATATATTCATATATTTAAGAGGTGATTTATTTGAATGTATCTTTAAGCAATTGGAACGAAGATGCTACCTTATTACAGACTACTGAAATTTTTAAAGCACTAAGTGATACAAATAGATTAAGAATTCTATTATTGTTAGAGCAAGAGGAATCTAGCGTTGGTCATATTACACATACGCTAAACTTGAGCCAGTCTAATGTTTCTCATCAACTTAAAATTCTTAAACAAGCTAGACTTGTTAAATCCTTAAGACAAGGTCAATCAAAAATCTATTCGATTGATGATCAACATGTTTCAACCCTATTGAAACAAGCCATTCATCATACGAAACATCTAAGAGGTGAAGTTTCAAATGACTAATCATTCTCATACACATTCACACAACCATTCACATGTACACACTAATAATAAAAAAATTTTAGCCATTTCCTTTATTATTATTGGGCTTTTCATGGTGATAGAAATTGTAGGTGGCTTTATTGCTAATAGTTTAGCATTATTATCTGATGGACTACATATGTTCAGCGACACAGTTTCTCTAGGTGTTGCCCTTGTTGCATTTATTTATGCTGAAAAGAATGCCACATCTAGTAAAACATTTGGTTATAAACGTTTCGAAGTTTTAGCTGCATTGTTTAATGGCGTCACTTTATTTGTTATTAGTATAGTTATTATCGTTGAAGCAATTAAAAGATTTTTTGCACCACCCGAAGTTCAATCAACAGAAATGTTTATTATTAGTTTAATAGGCTTAATAGTTAATATCGTAGTAGCACTTATTATGTTTAAAGGCGGAGATACCAATCACAATTTAAATATGCGTGGTGCGTTTATACACGTACTAGGAGATTTATTAGGATCTGTTGGTGCAATTATTGCCTCAATACTCATATGGACATTTAATTTTACAATTGCAGATCCAATTGCGAGTATAGTGGTTTCACTGCTAATTTTGAAAAGTGCATACGGAATTACGAAATCATCTATTAATATTTTAATGGAAGGAACGCCCTCTGACATAGATTTAGAACAAGTCATCTATACAATAATGGGTCATGAGGAAATACAAAATGTTCATGATTATCATGTTTGGACTATTTCTAATGATATGAATGCATTAAGTTGTCATGCAGTTGTAGATAAATCACTTACGATAGAGGCTTGTGAGCAATTACTTAAACAAATAGAACATGAATTAGCACATCTTAATATACAACATATGACGATTCAATTAGAAACACCAAAACATCAACATGACGAATCAATTTTATGTTCTGGATTTATGCATCAACACTCACATTAGTATAACCTATTAAAAATTAATCAGGGGTTAGACGTTGAATTCGAATTGAATTCTGTCTAACCCCTATTTTTTACAACTTATAAAAAATGTTCAAAAATGAGTTGCTTCGCTGGCACTTGTTTTTCATCGAACCCTTGTAAATATTCTTCATTATCATAAGGTAGCTTAATTCTTTCGATTGAAAACTCGTTATCATTAATCGTTACAATACCGTACACGGCATTGGCTCCATTGTTTAAACCTACTGCGCCAGGATTAAAATAAATTGTTTTATTATCATCATATAAATGCATTTGATGATTATGGCCAAATGCAATCAAATCAGCATCTTTATCTTTAAATAATTCAATAATATTTTCTTTACTATTTTCAGTAATTGGACTAAACGGCTGTCCTTCAATACCAGTCTCCAATTTTTGATTCTCAATTTCATAATGAATGAATAGTAATTTTTTTCCACAAATAGTTTTTTCGATATATCTAGGTAATAAATTAAGTTGGTCATAGTAATCTTCATCCATATGACTCTCTATCCATTGATGATGCTCATAAAATTTATCCTTCAAATCTTCAGGATAAGGCGTGTTATTTACTAATGACATAACCGCTTCATCATGATTACCAGCTATAATTTCCATATCATCACGATCAAATATTGTATCGAGTACTTTATTTGTTTCATGACCAATTCCGATATTGTCCCCGAGATTGTAAATTTTATCGATGTCTTCTCTATTATCAATATCATCTAAGACAGTTTGTAATGCATCGAAATTACCATGCACATCTGTAATAATCGCGAATTTCATGATGATATCTCCTTTCAAAATTTAATCATTAGCATATTTTAACACTTAATCTTCAAATATGTTAGATATTATTTTAAAAAAAGTATAAATTTTGATATTGTATTTATATTAAAGTAAAGGAGTGCTTATATTTGTTCAAATATCATAGTTTGGCATTAAAAAATGCTAAACCGCAAATTCTTAAGACGATTTTGTTTAGTATCGTTAGTTTCATTGTAGTATTTGCGGTTTTTGCTGTTGCTAGAACTTTCTTTATGCAATATTTCATGCAAATGCAGCTAGCAGCGCAATTACAACAATCATCGGGTCCGTATTTAATTATTATGATCCTGGCTTTATTATTGGGATTATTATTCTTTATATTTGCAGGTTATCAATTACTAGCAGGTGCAATTAATGTTATTGCAAAAGCAATTTCAAGAGAAGATGTTCATTTCAATGACTTATTTGTTGCATTCAAAAAAGGTAAATATGGTAAGAGTTTAATTTTATCATTAATCTCAATTGGCTTATTTATAGTGATGTACTTAATCATAATGGCATTAAATTATTTATTTAATTTAGCATTAACACCTTTATTTACATCATTACAGTCAGCTGTAAGTTCACCTGATAATGCAATTGCCATTTTACTAACAATTCAAATCATTATTTTAATTATTATTGGATTAATTACATCAATCGTATCATGGTTCTTTTTCATTTTAATGATTAATTATACTGTTTCATTAGTAAGAGAATCTAACTATAGTGCCATGTCTCACTTTAAAGATGGCTTTAGAGGTATTAGAAATGGCCATAAAACTTGGTTTAAATTCTTTATAGCTGTTCTTTTAATCAATTTAATTATTATTATCATTACTCAACCACTTGGTACAATTCTTTCTGTAACAACTGGAAACATGTCTCAAAAAGTTGCTACAGTCATTCTGTATGTAGCACAAGTAATTATTGTTGTATTACGATTAATCCTTTATTTTGTTCTTATGATGGGTGCAGTTCAGTACTTCTTAAAACGTGGTGAAAAATTAAATAAAACTACTAACGAGAAGAAGAAAAAGCACAAAAATAAAGATAAAAGCGTAACTAATAAAAATGAAACATTGAGTAATCAACAAAAAATTGACAATACTCATCAACCTTCTAAAAACAATGTTGAAGGACATTCAAATAATGTTACAAACAATGTTAAACAAAAATCTGAGAATGCCAAAGATGAAGTAAGTCATAATTTCAATAAAGATAAATAACACAAATAAGAGTCTGGGACATAAAGTTCTTGGATAAGTGAAAAAAAGACAATTTCTATTGAAATAATATAGAAATTGTCTTTTTTATAAAT
>OIFG01000109.1_pt1 | contig 55393 bp, 49 predicted proteins | sample 1582031 | NCBI WGS metagenome assembly OIFG01 (sample SAMN07501051, study PRJEB24779) | human gut metagenome | isolation source: stool | host: human infant | place: USA: Pittsburgh, PA | reverse complement strand
TAAAGAAGCCAGTAAATGAATTTGTTAAAACTCATTTACTGGCTATTTCTCTAGGGTTTATGTCCCAGACTCTTTATATTATTCACTTTTCCTTTTTTTACCTGTTTCACGATCAATAGTTTTATCTATATACACGTGCTTAAGTGTAGTATCTGGGCCTACTTTGTGATACTGTAACCCTCTAACTTGTGGATTAGTTAAATGTGCTTCACCTTTTTGATATATAGGTGCAACTGGTGCGTCGTGAAGTAAAATACTTTCAGCTTTTTGTAAAGCTTCATTTCTCTTATCAGGTTCACGTAGTAAAGAACCATTAGCTTCTTTGATAAGATTATCGTATTCTTCGTTACCCCCAATCAGTATTATTTTGAGCATTACCTTTTGTCATTATTTCCAAGAAAGCCGTTGGGTCTGGATAGTCAGGACTCCACCCTGCATATGACGTTTCATAATTATTTGCTAACTCTAGAGTAATTTTTTGTTTAAATGGCATTTGTTTAATTTTTAGAGTAACACCAGGTAAATTTGTTTCAATCTGCGATTTTATATATTCAGCAGCAATCTTCGCTGCTGGGGTGTCTTGAGTATTCATAGTAAAAGTAAATTCTTTTTTACCTAATTCTTTTTGCGCAATTTCCCAATTTTGTTTTGCTTCTTTGGTATTATATTTTAATGGAGATGAAACTGTACTTGCGAAATCTTTGCCGTCTGGTGTTTTAGCAGTTCCAATACCAGTGAAATTATCTGAGGCTAAAGAACCGTCATTTAAAACAGATTTTACATATCCTTTTTTATTAATAGCTTGCGCAATAGCTAATCTTAAGTGTTTATTTTTAAATTCCGGAACTGTTTTTTCATTCATTTTAATATAGAATGTAGCAGCAGTTAAACGATGGTTCAATGCTTTACTATTTTTATATTTGTTAACCTGCTCAGATGTTACGATTGTATCATCAACTGAATCTGTATCATATAATGATGCACCAGCTTGTTGATCTTTTAGTACTTTATAATTTACTTTATCTAATTTAACATTCTTTTTATCCCAATACTTGTCATTTTTTACAAGTTGAATTTTATCTTCCACTTGCCAATTAATTACTTTAAAAGGCCCATTATATACTGCTCTATCGGCTTTTGTACCATATTTTTCTCCATATTTTTTGGCAATTTTAGAATTTTGAGGATCAAAAGTATTTAAAGCCAATAGTTCATTTATATAAGGCACAGGTTTTTCTAATTCAACTTGAAGTTTATATTTATCTAGTGCTTTAATTCCTAATTCACTCACTGGTTTTTTTTCCTGAATTAACTAAATCAGCATTTTTAATATCACTCATTATGTAAGCAAATTCAGATGCTGTTTTGGGGTCCACAACTTTTCTCCATGCATAAACAAAGTCGTCCGCAGTTACTGGGTCACCGTTAGACCACTTAGCGTTTTTTCTTAAATTAATTGTTAAAGTTTTGCCCCCGTTACTTTTTTTAGGCATTTCTTTAGCTACACCTAAAGTAACCTTATCGCCTTTATCAATTGAATATAGGCCTTCAAATGCTTGGCCAGCTATATCTCCTGATACTGCATCTGTAATTAATGCCGTATCTAAAGTACTTATATCTTGTGTAATAACTTTTCTAAAGACTTGGCCATCATCTGAATATAAACTTTTATTATTACTACAAGCTGAAAGTACTAAAACCACTATTAATAAAGTTGCTATATATTTTAAAGATTTCATAGTAAATTCATCCTCCTTCCCCTGCATTTAAACGCTTTGCGTTTGATGTTCTTGTTTTAATTGAGCAGCTTCTTCATCAGTTACAAAAACATAATGATCTGGTCTTATTTCCTGAAGTTTTCGCTCAGAATTTTTAGATTCATCTTCTTGATATGCTACACGTTTACGTGTTCTCTCACTATCTGGGTCAGGTTGAGGAATCGCTGATAACAATGATTTCGTATAATCATGTAATGGATGATAATAAATTTCGTCAGCTGAACCTAATTCAACAATTTTTCCGAAGTGCATCACTGCGATACGGTCTGAAATATATTTAACCATTGATAAGTCATGCGCGATAAATAAGAAAGTAATACCTCTTTCTTTTTGTAATTTCAACATTAAGTTTACTACCTGAGCTTGGATAGATACATCTAACGCTGAAATAGGCTCATCCGCAATAATAAATTCCGGTTCCACTGCTAGTGCACGCGCGATACCGATACGTTGACGTTGTCCACCAGAAAATTCGTGTGGATATCTATTCGCATGTTCTTTACTTAAACCGACCGTTTCAAGTAAGTCATAAACACGACGTTTACGGTCTTTTTTACTGCTTGCTAATTTATGAATATCAATACCCTCTGCAACGATATCCATTACTTTCAATCTAGGATTTAATGAAGCATATGGATCTTGGAAAATCATTTGAATTTTTTTATTAAACTTTAATAAATCTTTACGCTTAGAAATTTTTTGAATATCCTGTCCTTCATATAAAATTTCTCCACTTGTAATATCATTTAGTTTAATAATTGCTTTACCTGTAGTTGATTTACCACATCCTGACTCTCCAACTAACCCTAATGTTTCCCCTTTATAGATATCAAAAGATATGTCCTCAATGGCTCTTACTTCATTACGTTTACCTTCATTAAAATATTGTTTTAAATTTTTAATTTCTAATAACACTTCATTATTTTTATCCATCGAACGACACCCTTTCTACTTGACGTGGTTTGTCGTAATTATTCGGCATTTGACGCTGTCTTTTTACAACCATTTCTGGCGGTTTTACTTTAGGAGCTCTCTTATCTAATAACCATGATTTAACAAAATGTGTTGGTGATACTTTGAACCATGGTGGCTCTTGTTTAAAATCAATATCTAAAGCATATTGACTTCTACGTGCGAATGCATCTCCTTTAGGAGGATGAAGTAAGTCAGGTGGTGTTCCAGGAATAGCAATTAATTCTGTATCATTACTAGTAGTTAAATCAGGCATTGATGATAATAATCCCCATGTATAAGGATGCTTTGGGTCATAGAAGATTTCATCTACATCTCCTGTTTCTATCATTTGACCTCCGTACATAACAGCTACTCTATCTGCAATATTTGCCACAACACCTAAATCATGGGTAATAAATATAATTGATGTATCAATCTTTTTCTGCAAATCTTTCATTAAATCTAAAATTTGAGCTTGCATTGTTACATCCAATGCTGTTGTTGGTTCATCTGCAATCAATACTTTAGGTTCACAAGCTAAAGCTGTTGCGATTACAATTCTCTGTCTTTGACCACCAGAGAATTGATGTGGGTATGCTTTGAAACGTTTTTCAGCATTAGGCAATCCAACTAAATTCAAAATTTCTAAAGCACGTTTTTTTGCTTCAGATTTACTATAATTACGATGTTTAATTAAAGGTTCCATTACTTGTTTCCCAATTTGCATCGTCGGATTGAGTGATGTCATTGGATCTTGGAATATCATCGAAATATCTTTTCCACGTAATTTAATTAATTCTTTCTCAGATTTATTTGCTAAATCTTCACCAAGAAAATCAATTGCACCTTTTTTAATACGGCCCGCATCTCCTTGGAATAGCTTTGTAATCGCTTTAGTGGTTACTGATTTTCCAGAACCAGACTCTCCCACTATTGCTAACGTTTCCCCTTTGTTCAAATAAAAATCTACGCCTCTAACCGCTTGCACTTCCCCAGCAGTAATATCAAAGGAAACATGCAAGTCGTTGACTTCTAATACTCTTTCTGACATAACGTGTGCCTCCTTTATTATTTACGCATTTTAGGGTCAAATGCATCGCGTAAACCATCACTAAATAGATAGAAAAATAAAATTAATAAACTTAAAATTGTTGCTGGAATGAATAACTCGTGTGGATGAATTAATAACATTGCACGACCATCATTAACTAAAGATCCTAATGAGGTTTGTGGTGCAGGAACACCTATACCAATGAAACTTAAGAATGCTTCAAAGAAAATCGCACTTGGGACAGTAAACATAGATGTTACTACTATAGCCCCTAATGTATTAGGGAGAATATGTTTAAAAATCAAGTTGACTTTTGATGCGCCTAAAGTTCTTGATGCCATTACAAATTCTTGGTTTTTTAATTTTAAGAATTCACCACGAACAACCCTACTCATACCTAACCAACCTGTGATTGACATGGCTAGTATAATCGTCCAAATAGAAGGTTCAAAAATAAGTACGAATAAAATTACTACAATAAGGTTTGGAATTGAAGCAATGATTTCCAAAATACGTTGCATTACATCATCTACTCGCCCACCAAAAAATCCTGAAATAGCGCCATATACTACTCCGATAAAAATATCTAATAAGGCAGCCACAATACCAATAACTAGAGAAATTTGAGTGCCTTTCCATGTACGTGTCCATAAATCTCTACCAAGTTGATCTGTTCCAAACCAATAATTTTCTTTAGCTCCCACTTTTGCATAAGCATCTTTACCATCAGAACCTGTACCATCAAATGGTAAAAAATGAACTTTGTCTAATATGGGAATTTTTGCTGGAAGATTTCGATAATCGACATTTTGTTCAGCAAAATCATGTTTACTTATTAGTGGACCAACTAAAGCTAAAATTATTATAAGTATAAGGCCAATCATCCCTATTACAGCAAGTTTATTTCGTTTTAGCTGTGCCCATGCATCTTGCCAGAAATTTTTACTTTCTCGTTGCATTTCAGGTTCTTTATTTATATCTAAATCTCTAATAACAAAATCAGAAGCTGCAATGCCTTCAGAGGTATGTGTCATCGCCGCGTTTGAATGATCATCCAACGGCTTTTCAAATTTATCATTTGTCATTATTTTTTACCTCCTTGCACACGAATTCTAGGATCAATAATTCCGTAAAGAATATCTACAATAAAGATTGAAACAATAAATAATGTACTAAATAATATTGTTGTAGCCATGATAACTGGGAAATCATTGGTTGTAATCGATCTAACGAATTGGTCCCCAAGACCTGGTACTCCAAAAATATTTTCAATAGTCAATGTACCAGTTAATATACTTGCTAACATTGGTACAATAATAGTAATAATTGGAATTAATGCATTACGTAATGCATGTCCAAATAGCACTCTTAAAGAAGAGTTACCTTTTGCACGTGCTAATAATATGTAATCTGAACTTAATACTTCTATCATTTCTGCTCGAATATACCTTGCTACTGTTGCTAAAACTGTCGCAGACAATGCTAGTGAAGGTAAGACTGCTGTTGAAAATCCTTCCCACCCAGCTACTGGGAACCAACGTAAACGTACTGCAAACACATATTGTAAAAGTACGGCTAATACGAATGATGGTACTGATACTGCGATTACTGAAATTATAGTTGTTGTATAATCTACCCAAGTATTTTGTTTAGTAGCTGCTGCTACGCCAAGGATTAAACCTAAAATAACCCCGATAATCATAGCTGTAATACCCATTTCCATAGAAGGAATCAATCTCGGTTTTATAAGCTCCCATACCGGTTGATTATGATACTGGAATGAATACCCAAAGTCTCCAGTTACGACATTCTTTAAATAATGAAGATATTGAATGGCAACTGGATCATTTAAACCATACTTTTCATTAAGAATCGCCTTTTGCTCAGCACTTAGTTTCGCATCGTTAAATGGTGAACCGGGCATTAATTTCATTAAGAAAAATGTAATTGTAATAATAATGAAAAGCGATAAAAACATGTATCCCAAACGTTTAAAAATATATCGCGTCATTAAATAACCCCCTTATTGAATTTTCAAAATTAACATTCCCTTCAAAATTTTCAGAAATATTTAGTAACATTATATATATAATTTGCATATAATTGCAATATAATTTTCACAAAATTAAAAAAGTAAGCGTTTAAATAAAAACATTTTAAGGAGTACTTTGACAATCTTTTTTATTCTAACTATAAATAAGAATATATATTTTATAAAATTTAAGTTACAATAAATTAAACCGTCAACTGGGGGCTTTATTATGAAGAATTTAAAGAACTGGATGATATGGTTGATAATTACTCCCATTTTATCTATGATACTGTGGATTATATTTACAAATCATACTTTTGTTTCATATATTAATACACTTTTTTATTTGTCTCTTATTATATTCATCTCCATTTTTTTCATTTTATTAGTTCAAGAGGGCATTTTTGATGCAACGAGCTATGGTTTTAGAAGAATAAGATATCAACTATCGTCTCGCTCAAAAAAGAGAACAATGGCGGATGATGAATTTTTAAATCCTCAACAAGTTAAAAAGGAACATTATTTTATATCTACATGGATTGCTCCAGCTTTAATATGTAATATTGCATACTTTGTGATGACAATAATAATTTCATTTCTACTTTAAATCATTCTACATACAAAAATAGACCAAGGACATTATCAATTAGTGTCCTTGGTCTAATATCATTTTTCAAAATTAATCTTCAAATTTCTTAAATACTAATACAGCATTATGACCACCAAATCCAAGACTGTTACTCATTGCATAAGTAATTTCTAAATCTTGCGCTTCATTTGGAACGATGTCTAGATCACATTCAGGATCTGGTGTATTCGCATGAATAGTTGGTGCGACTTTAGAGTCACGAATAGATAATGCTGAGAAGATAGCCTCTAAACCACCAGTAGCACCTAATAAATGACCAGTCATTGATTTAGTAGAGCTAACTTTTAGTTGATTAGCAGCATCTCCAAAGGTATTCTTGATCGCTCTAATTTCATACATATCACCTACAGGTGTACTTGTGCCATGTGCATTAAGATATTGAACATCTTTTGCTTCAATACCTGCATCATCAAGTGCTGCTTGCATTGCACGTGAACCACCTTCACCTTCAGGAGCGGGAGCTGTAATATGATATGCATCACCAGTTGAACCATAACCAACTATTTCAGCATAAATTTGAGCACCACGTGCTTGTGCCGATTCTAATGATTCAATCACTAAAATACCAGCACCTTCACCCATAACGAAGCCATCTCGACCTTCTTGGAATGGACGACAAGCTGTTTCTTTATCATCATTTGTAGATAAGGCACGACTAGCACTGAATCCTGCAAGTGCCATGTGTGTAATTGGCGCTTCTGTACCACCTGTTATCATCGCATCTGCATCGCCACGTTGTATGATTTTAAATGCTTCACCAATTGAGTTTGTACCAGTTGCACATGCTGTAACTGTAGAACCATTTGGCCCTTTTGCACCTAAATCAATTGATACTTGGCCGGTTGCCATATCAGGAATTAACATAGGTACGAAGAATGGACTTACTCTTCTTGGACCCTTATTTTGAAGTGTTGTATGTGCTGTTTCAAACGTTTCCATACCACCAATCCCTGAACCAATCCATACACCTATGCGATTAGCAGTTTCATCATTGATTTCCAATTTAGCATCTTCAACTGCTTGACGTGCTGCAACTACCGCATATTGTGTGAAACGGTCCATACGTCGAGCTTCTTTCTTTTCAATATGGTCTTCAATATTAAAATCTTTAAGTTCACCTGCTAAATGAACATTATAATCTTCTGTATCTATTCTAGTAATAGTATCGATTCCATTAACACCTTTCAAGGCATTTTCCCAACTTGTCTGGGCATCATTGCCAATAGGTGATAATGCACCCATACCAGTAATTACAACTCGTTTATTCTCAGTCATACATTATATCCTCCTATTTACCCCATTTGATAACCATAGCGCCCCATGTTAGGCCACCACCAAAACCTACTAATACTAGTGTGTCATCATCTTTTATTCTTCCATTTTCTAATTCTTGTGAAATACTTAAAGGTATTGAGGCAGCAGATGTGTTACCAAATCGATTAACAGATACACTCATCTTTTCTCTCTCTATACCTAGTCTTTCTCGAGCTGATTCCATAATTCTAATGTTTGCTTGGTGAGGTATAAACATATCAATATCATCTGATTGTAGACCAGCTTTATCAACCACTCGTGTTGATGCTTCACCCATAATTCTTACCGCAAACTTGAAGACTTCTCGTCCGTTCATTACTAGTTTACCAGTATCTTTGTTTAAGTATAAGTATTTTCCACCGTTACCATCAGATCCCATTTCATAACTAATGATACCTCGTCCTTCTGAAACTTCTCCAATAACTACTGCACCAGCGCCATCACCAAAAAGGACTGCTGTTGAACGATCTGTTAAATCAGTAATCTTAGATAATTTGTCTGCACCTACTACAAGGATATTTTTATAATCACCTGATTGAACATATTGTTTTGCTGTAATCATAGAATACATAAATCCAGAACATGCAGCTAATTGATCCATTGTTGGTACTTTACGTGTACCCAATTTTTCTTGCAATATATTGGCAACCGATGGGAATGGCATATCTCCAGTAGCAGTTGCAACAATAATCATATCTATATCAGCAGGTGTGATTCCTGCATCTTCAATCGCTTTTTTACTAGCTTCGAATGCTAAGTCAGATGTATCTTGATCTTCACTAGCCCAGCGTCTCTCTTTAATTCCAGTCATTTTAGAAATCCATTCATCTGAAGTTTCTAAAAAACTTTCGAAATAAGCGTTATCAACGACTTTCTCTGGCGCATATGCACCAAATCCTTTTATACCTACGTTCATGAACGTACACCTTCTTACTTCATTTTTTAATACCAGGTATTAATTTAACACATTTTTTTACCACTACTCAAGTAGTTACCCTTTCACAAATACAGATTTCATTAAATAAAATTGATTACAAATTTTTATCAGTTATCTGCTATCTCTATACAAATAGATTACTTTACTTTAGAATGAAAGTATATAAATAATGGAGGTCATCGGTATGAAATACCTCGTAACTTTTATTTGGGCAGTCATCTTATTACAAATGGTTAACTTTGTATTAAATAGTTTAAATGGCGGTGGAACATTAAACTTTATCACGCCAATAGTTCTAGCAGTTATCTTTACAATTGTAATTGCTATTCTAGCTGCCATGATTAAACCAGATGATTTTACCCGTTCAGGTAACAGATAGTCTTATTACTACATAATAATACAATACGTTAAAAACGCTTGGAATTTGAATTTAAAACTCAAATTTCAAGTGTTTTTCTATATTAAACTAGATATAGATGAACCCTTAACATTATAGCGATACATTACAACCTTCAAGTCTTTGAAAAAGTCTATGAAGTGAGGAATTACTTATTCTTACTAATCTTTAGTTTAAGTTATAACTAGGGCAAGTGAATGCAACAATACACTGAACTGAACTTAAAAAAACCTAGAAAGTGCTCATCACACTCCCTAGGTTTACCTAAACATTCATTATTCATTTTCAGGCTTTTGTACATCAAATGTTAATTCATGATCATCATTTATATCAACTTTTACCACAGTACCTTCAGGCATGCTTTCTTTAATCATCATACGTGCTAATGGTGTTTCAATTTGTCGTTGAACAAAACGTTTCAATGGTCTTGCACCAAATTGTGGTTCGTACGCTTCTTCGCCTAACGATTTTTTCGCGTCATCAGAAACTTCAATAGAAATACGTTGATCCATTAAGCGTATATTTAATTGAGTTAAGATTTTATCAACAATCATACTCATATCATTAATAGATAATGGTTTAAATAATACTATATCATCCATACGGTTTAAGATTTCTGGTTTAAAGAATGCATGTAAGCTATCCATTACAGCTTTTTCAGTTTCTTCAGTAATGTCACCAGTATCTTTAACATTCTCAAGTAATACTTGTGAACCGATGTTACTTGTCATAATAATGATAGTGTTTTTAAAGTCAACACTGCGTCCTTTAGAATCAGTTAAACGACCTTCGTCTAATATTTGAAGTAAAACGTTGAATACATCACTATGTGCTTTTTCAACTTCATCTAATAAAATGACTGAATATGGATTACGTCTAACCGCTTCTGTTAATTGTCCTCCTTCATCATGACCTACATAACCAGGAGGGGCACCAATCAATCTAGAAACTGAATGTTTCTCCATATACTCACTCATGTCGATTCGAATCATGTGTTTCTCAGAATCAAACAATGATGCAGCTAATGATTTTGCTAATTCAGTTTTACCTACACCAGTTGGTCCTAAGAATAAGAAACTACCAATCGGTCTATTAGGATCTTTAATACCTGCACGTGCTCTTACAACAGCATCAGATACTAAATCTACTGCTTTATCTTGACCCACAACACGTTCGTGTAAGATATCACTTAGATTTAATAATTTTTCTCTTTCAGTTTCAACTAATTTTGATACTGGAATACCAGTCCATTGACTTACGATGTCTCCAATTTCTTCATCAGAAACAACTTCACGAATCATGCGTTCGCTGTCACCTTGTTCATCTTGATAAGCTTCTTCAAATTCTTTTAATTCTTTTTCTAATTGAGGTATTGTACCATATTGTAATTCTGCTGCTTTTTCTAAATTACCCTCGGTTTGTGCATCTTCTAGAGCTTGACGACTGCGATCTAATTCAGCACGTTTTTCTTGTACTTTCGCAATTTTTTCTTTCTCTTGTTCAACACGAGATTGTAAAGACGCTTGTTTTTCTTTTTCATTTGAAAGTTCTTCTTGTAATTCTTCTAAACGATGTTTACTTGCGTTGTCAGATTCATTTTTCAAAGCACTTTCTTCAATTTCTAATTGCATAACTCGACGATTAACTTGGTCTAATTCAGTTGGATTTGAACCCATTTCTGTTCGAATAGTTGCACATGCTTGGTCAACTAAATCGATTGCTTTGTCAGGTAAAAATCTATCAGTAATATATCGATCTGATAATTCAGCTGCTGCAACTAAAGCACGGTCTTGAATACGTACACCATGATAAACTTCATAGCGTTCTTTTAATCCACGTAAAATTGAAATTGTATCTTCTACATCTGGTTCACTTACGCCTACTTTTTGGAAACGACGTTCTAATGCAGAATCTTTCTCAATATATTCTCTATATTCATTTAAAGTAGTTGCACCAATACAATGCAATTCACCACGTGCTAACATCGGTTTCAACATGTTACCAGCGTCCATTGCACCATCTGTTTTTCCTGCACCAACCAACATATGAATTTCATCAATAAATAAAATAATGCGTCCATCTGACTCTTTTACTTCTTTAAGTACTGCTTTAAGTCGCTCTTCAAATTCACCTCTAAATTTTGCACCAGCAACCAATGCGCTTAAATCTAATTCAAAAATTGTTTTATCGAGTAATGATTCAGGCACATCTTTTCGTACAATTCGTTGCGCTAAACCTTCAACAATTGCAGTTTTACCTACACCAGGTTCCCCGATTAATACTGGATTGTTTTTTGTTTTACGACTTAAGATTCGAATTGTGTTACGAATTTCTTCATCCCTGCCAATAACAGGGTCCATTTTACCTTGACGTACTTCTTCTACTAAGTCACGACCATATTTTTCTAAAGCTTCATAATTTACTTCTGGATTTTGTGAAGTCACATGATTTCCCCCTCTTACTTTAGTTATTATTTCTTTCACTACTTCTTCTTTATTTCCAACAAATTGTTTAGTAGTATCATCAATATCCATCGCAGCACGAAGGACGTGTTCCATTGAAATATATTCATCTTCATATTCTTTCATATATGATTCAGCTTTATTTAATAATTCATTTGCTTTAGCTCCTATATACTGTCCATATTGAATATTATCTCCTTGTACAGAAGGATAATTTTTCAATTTATTTGTATACGCTTGATTTAATTCATCTGTATCTATATTTGCTCGTTCTAATATGCTTTTAAATAAACTATCAGTTTCTTCTAAAGTTCCTTTTAATATAGCTTCAATTTCAATATTTTGTAATTCGTTTTCTTTACTCAATTCAACCGCTTTTTGTAATGCACCTTGAATTGCATATGTCATTTGATTAATATCCAAATTTATTCACCCCTATATATTTGATAAGAGCAAGGTCAATTAGTTTGTTTTGACTTTGACTTTCTTTGACCTTAATTACATTATAGACCCTCTTAAATGATTACGCAACACTTACACTCAACTTTTAAAAATTTCTCAAACTGCCTGGTCAAGCTAGTTTGACGTAATTAGTGAGTTTCTTTTATTACTTGTTTTATCACACTTTTTTTGTTATAAACATCAAATATACGTTAAAACTGCAAATAAAATAAACCAGTTCAATGATTTAAAATCACTAAACTGGTCTAGAATGAATTATTTGTTTTTTGAATTTTTCTTTATAGTTTTGATTATTTCATCGGATAAAGCTTTTACACCACTATTTTCAAGATGCACACCATCTGGTGCAAAATATTCAGAATGTCCAGCAGATCGTTGGTACCAATCCACTAAAGTTACATTCTTATGCTTCTTAGCAGCATTAGCTAGTTGTTTATTCACATTATCCTGCCAATCTCGAGGAACACGTGTATTAACAAGGTAAATTTGTGCTTTACCAAACTTATTAATTAATTGATTTAATTCTTCCTCTGTAAAATCACCATTTGTACCTAGTTCTAAAACGACTTTATCTGATGGTTTATTATAATTTGAATAATTGCCTGCTATCGACAACGCTTCTTGTAGGTGACGCCCAACTTTACCATCAATAGTTGCTTTAGGTACTTGAGATTTAAATTCTTCACCAATATCTACCATCACTGAGTCTCCAATAAGTAATGGACTAATATTAGTATAAACTTGTTTTTTACTTTTACTATTACTACTAGAGCCATCGATTTTTATATTTTCCCCAGGCATCATTCTTACTAAATATTTATCTTGATCATTCGTGTTGAATGAATTTGCTTTGTTATCAATTTCATCTTTTCCAAAACGATCAAAGACACCTAAGAATAACAATACTATCGGTATCACAGCAATAATTGACACTATTGTTCTAATAAATTTAGGTCGCTTTAAATAATTGAATGAAAATGCCTTTAAACCTTCTCGTCTAAATGGTGTTTCAATATAACGATATGATAACTCAGCAAATAAAACTGTAAGTATGATATCAACAAAGTACACATAAATAGGAAGTTGCCCATCAACAAAATGAATGTGTATAAAACTTATGACAGGAAAATGCCATAAATATAAACTATAAGAGCGTTTACCTATATAAACAAATATACGATGACCTAATACCTTTGCTAAGATACTAGAAGGGTGTACGACACTAGCAATAATAAATAATGTCATACCTGATATGAGATAAAATCCACCATTATAAATCCATGCACTAGTATCTTTCACTGTAAAGAATAAGTAGATAAGTATTATTAGCCCTAAGATGCCTATACCATCAATAGAACGTTGCAATACTTTTGGTGGATTGGCTTTTAATTTAAATGGTGGCCATACAAATGCTAATATCACACCCAATAATAACGTTTGCAAGCGAGTATCTGTCCCAAAATAAACTCTCGAATACCCAACATTGGGTTGTGAAATAATGACCATCGCTAATAAAGAAACTAAAGAAATAATCCATAATATCAAAGTAACATTGCGATATTTTTTAATCGTTAAGAGTAAAATGACCAACACAAATGGGAAGAACAAATAGAACTGTTCTTCTATTGCAAGTGACCACAAGTGTTTTAATGGCATAAATGAAAATTGTTCGAAGTAGTTAACATCTTTGGCAATATACCACCAATTCGACACATAGAATAATGCAGCGATAATATCATGTTTTACTCGAACGATTTGTTGTGGTTCAAATATTAATGTAGCAATCCCAACAACGATTAATAGCGCAACAACTGCTGGAAGTAACCTTTTAACTCGTCGAATCCAGAATTGTTTAAGGCTAATAATACCTCGCTCTTCGTATTCCTTTAAAAGTAAACTTGTGATTAAATATCCAGAAATAACGAAGAAGGTATCTACTCCTATGAAACCACCTGTAAGCCATTTCCTGTTTAAATGGTAAATGATAATACCTAAGACAGCAATTGCTCTTAGTCCATCTAAACCAGGCATGTAACGCATTTTAGTCTTACGTTGTTTCCCTTTTTCAAAATCTTGTTTCATTGTTCACATTCTTTCCCTATCAAATAATAAATTTTAATAAATTCATTAATTACTAAAGCACTGAAAATCAGGATAAAACGAAAGCCGATGATCAACAACATGAAAAAATATGATTTAAGTTAATATTCTTTTATATTTTAATGTATATGATTGAATCGAGTTTTATACTTAGATGTCTGAGCTTGAACTATAATAATATTTTATAAAATTTGACGCATTTATTATTATTTTTCATAAATGCAAGTACAATTTAAATTATTTTATATTGTAATTCTTATGTATTGTAGTATAACGCTTAAACAAATTCAATTTATATTACAATTATGTCATTTATTAACTTAACTTTGTCACTAAAAGCATTGAAAATGAACATTTAAATAGTTTCTATTATAAATAAAAAAACAATAGTACATCCTAGTTGTGTACTATTGTTCAAAAGCGATCAATTAGCTAACGCCTAATGCAATTTTAGCGTATCTTGACATCATATCTTTGTTCCAAGGTGGGTTCCAAACAATATTAACCTCTGTGTCTTGTATTTCTGGAATCTCAGCTAATACTGTTTTAATTTGTTCGATAATTTGTGGTCCAAGTGGGCAACCCATTGATGTTAAAGTCATTTCAACTGTACATAAACCATCATCATCAACATTCACTTTATATACTAAACCTAAATTAACGATATCAATACCTAATTCAGGGTCAATAACCATTTCAAGTGCACCTAGGATACTGTCTTTTAATGCCTCTTCCATTAGTATCACCTCTCATTATTTATCTTTACACTAATATATCAAATATCCGACAAAACGCCAATAAAATGCTATGATACAACTAAGCGAATAAAGACGTTATAATAACATTATAAAGTTGATTTATGTATCAATTTTAAGAGCATTTAATATGAAATGATAATGTATTTTATTCTATAGATATGTAGCTTAAGGAGAAATATATGAAACCTTATTTAATTTGTTTAGACTTAGATGGGACATTATTAAATGATAATAAAGAAATTAGTGACTATACTAAGCAAGTACTTACAACATTAAAAAAGCAAGGTCATCGCATTATGATTGCGACTGGAAGACCATACCGTGCAAGCCAAATTTATTATCATGAATTAAACATGGACACACCTATTGTAAACTTCAATGGGGCTTATGTTCATCATCCTAAATCAGATGATTTTAAAACGACACACGAGGTTCTAGATGTAGACCTTGCTAGAAACATGATCGAAACACTTCAAAAAGCAAAAGTTACAAATATTATTGCTGAGGTTCGCGATCACGTGTTTATTAATAATCATGACCCTAGATTATTTGAGGGTTTTTCAATGGGTAATCCTAAAATTGAAACAGGTAATTTATTAGAAGAATTAGATGAAGCACCAACGTCGTTATTAGTAGAAGCAGAAGAGATTTACATACCTAGAATCAAGCAAATGTTAACGCGTTTCTATGCAGAGAATATTGAGCACAGACGTTGGGGCGCGCCTTTCCCAGTAATCGAAATCGTTAAACGCGGGATTAGTAAAGCGCGTGGGATTGATCAAGTCAAAGACTATTTAGGAATTGAACCTTCACATATTATAGCCTTCGGAGACGAGGATAATGATATTGAAATGATTAAATATGCTAAATATGGTATCGCAATGGACAATGGTCTAGATGAATTAAAACATATTGCAAACCATATTACTTATTCAAATAATGATGATGGTATCGGCCGTTATTTAAATAATTTCTTTAAATTAAATATACCTTATAAAGGTTAAACAACAATTCTTAAAGTGAGACAAATGTATACTTTTATAATGTCTCACTTTTTTAATATATTTTTTCTGGAGGAATGTATGATGCGTAAAATAATTGTAGTCGGTGCGGTCGCCGGTGGTGCAACCTGTGCTAGCCAGATACGACGTTTAGATAAAGACAGTGAAATTACTATTTTTGAAAAAGACCGCGACATGAGTTTCGCAAATTGTGGATTACCCTACTTTATAGGTAACATTGTTAATGAACGTAAAGATGTTTTACCAATTACGCCAGACGTGTTTAAAGAAAAGAAAGATATTACAGTTAAAACATATCATGAAGTAATTGCTATTAATGATAAAGATCAAACAGTGACAGTAGTAAATCGTCAAACGAATGAAAAATTTGAAGCGAGTTATGACAAATTAATATTGAGTCCTGGTGCAGGTGCTAATTCTTTAGGATTTGATAGTGATTACATATTCACTTTACGCAATATGGAGGATACTGATGCCATCGATCAATTTATAGATCAACATCAAGCTAAAAAAGCATTAGTAGTAGGAGCAGGTTATATTTCATTAGAAGTCTTGGAGAATTTATATGCTAGAGGATTAGATGTTACTCTAATTCACCGCTCTGAAAAAGTTAACAAGTTGATGGACCAAGATATGAATCAAGTTATCTTCGACGAGTTAGATTCGCGACACATACCTTATCGATTAAATGAGGAAATTGTAAGTGTTAAAGATCATCTGGTTACTTTTAAATCAGGAATTCAAGAAGACTTCGATATAATTATTGAAGGCGTTGGCACACATCCACATTCGAAATTTATCGAGTCATCTAACGTAGCATTAGATGATAAAGGCTTCGTTAAAGTTAACGATAAATTTGAAACGAATATCCCAAATATTTATGCTTTGGGTGATGTGATTACCTCTACCTACCGTCATGTAAATCTACCCGCACAAGTTCCATTAGCTTGGGGAGCACATCGTGGCGCAAGCGTCATTGCAGAACAACTAGCTGGTAATAAAAACATAATTTTTAAAGGTTTTTTGGGTACCAATATCGTTAAATTTTTCGACTATACATTAGCAAGCGTCGGCATCAAAGTCGAAGAATTAACACATTTTGATTATCAAATGGTTGAATTAAATTCTGGCACTCATGCAGGTTATTACCCTGGAAATACTAATGTCCACTTACGCGTTTACTTTGACACAAATAATCGTCATCTTTTACGTGCTGCCGCAGTAGGTAAAACAGGTGTTGATAAGCGTATTGACGTATTATCAATGGCAATGATGAGCGAATTAACCATTGATGAATTAACTGAATTTGAAGTGGCATACGCACCACCTTACAGTCATCCAAAAGATTTAGTTAATATGATTGGTTACAAAGCTAGAGATTTATAAAAAGTAGCCCTTAAATGATTACTGCAAATTCGATCATTTAAGGGCTATCCCTATATCATTAATAATTTAAATTTTAACTAATTCCAAAAAGGCTACTAATTGGACCCCATGGTAGGATGATACCTAACGACATAGTAATAATTATTAAAATAATTGTTGCCCAGAATAAACCATGACTTGCTTCGTGTTTCTTGCGTTTAGCAATAGATACTTCCATTAGTGCAACTACCGCTATACCACAAAGCATCTTCAATGTTAACAACATATGGTTGCCTCCACCACCATGGCTAGCAGCCATGAATTCTTGAATTAACAACCAGAACCCTGAGAATAAAGTGAGTAACATAAAGACTCTTAATGCCATTTGTAATGGTTTAAACATAGGTGTAGGACCTTGTGATTTTGAAATATGTAAAAATGCAATTACATATAAAATAATTGTCAACGCCCAACTTGCAATATGCATATGTAACAAGACCGAATTCCCCCAATACTATTTATTACCTTTTTACTTACCTATCATATCACATAAACACTTGAACGTATTGTTAAACGATATAAGAGATGGGTGTGGAACTAAAATAATGGTTTTGTAGAATTTCCATGTGAAATTCTCTTTGCTGGGGCCCCTGAATTAAAACGCTTGTAACAAGTACGCTTTTATTTCTGACAACTATTGGCAATATATAATTAGAGCCTGGGACATTGATTTATGTCCCAGGCTCACCTGCATTTACTGATTAGAATTAAGAAGTACTTATAATATAAGATGTCTCAATTCAATCATTTATTATGAACTAATTATGATAGACAATCCTTATAGCGTTTTTGAACTATTAATTAATCTTTAGCAATATAAGTAGTTAATGTACCAATATTATCAATAGTAACTTTGACTTCATCACCAGGTTGCAAGAACTGAGGCGGTTGTAAACCTGCACCTACTCCAGCTGGTGTGCCAGTAGCAATGATATCTCCTGGATGTAATGCTACATATTTAGAAATTTCTTCAATTAAATCATCAATTTTATTAATCATTTGACTTGTATTACCATCTTGACGAATATCATTATTAACTTTAGTTACGATATTAACATTTTCAGGTGTTGGTAACTCATCCTTAGTTACAATATAAGGTCCCATTGGGCAACCACCTGTCAAACTTTTAGATAGAAATGCCTGATCTTGTTCATTTTGCGCCTTACGATCAGTAATATCATTAATAATTGTATATCCGTAGATGTAGTCTAATGCTAATGCTTTCGGAATTTTTTCTCCAGATTTACCGATTACGATACCTAATTCACCTTCGTAATCTAATTGATCAGTGATATCTTTATGATTTGGAATTGTTGATTCATCACCTGTTAATGATGATGCTGCTTTGGTAAATACGTATAATCGTTGTACCTCATGATTTAATTCACTTGCGTGATCTTGGTAATTACGACCGAATGCAATAACATTATTTGGTGGTGTAACTGGTGGTAAGAATTCAATGTCATTAAAGGCGATTTTGAATTCATCTGCTTTACCACTATCTTCAGCCGCTACAACTGCTTTACGTACTTGTTCTTGGAAATCTAGTGTTTGGTTTTGTTGTAATCCCTCTAATAATGTTTGAGGGTGGAAGTCACCTTCTCCAAATTCCGCAAATACCTTTTTAAGATCCCAAACTGCGTCTTCACGCTTAACTTTTACGCCGTAAGATTCAGCGTCTTTATAATTGAATGATAGAAATTTCATTCAGTATCAACTCCTCATCTATATCTTAATACATATTATAACTTTAATCTTTGCTAAACCACAAATATATATGTCTGAAATTTTAGATATTTAATACACACTTCATTCCTTGGATTAAAAATATGTTAAACATCTTCTTCAATACTCATTTGACCAAATTGGAAGAAATAAAGGTAACCGTATACTTTAGAATTTAAAATTGTTTCTAATGTGTTTTTATAATATTTCATTTGAATTTTGTACTTATCACGAAGTTGTATACCTACCTCTTCATCTGTCATACCTCTACGCTTATTAAATGCATCTGTTTTGTAATCTACAAAGTAATATTGATCGTCTTTTAAAAATATTAAATCAATCATACCTTGAATAATTGACACATCTTCATCTGATTCAGGCATTTCATCTACACGCGCTTGATTTACGACAAATGGTAACTCTCTATAAACTTTGTCAGCTTGTGTAATAGTCATATACAAGTCACTTCTAATAAAATTCATAACTGCTTCAAATTGAATATCTTTTTTAGCATCTTCTTCAATAATATGCTTTTCAATTAATTCATTAATATAGTCATTCAATTCTGTTTCAGTCATACGCGTTTCTTTAAATGGTAGATGTTGCATGACTGTATGCATTAAAGTACCAATTTCATTTGCTTTACGCTTTTTATTTTCACGTAAAAACTTAGGTCTCTCATAAGTTGATACACCTATACGGTACTGTCTTACCCTTTCGTAACTTGTACCACTTTCTTCTGTTTCTAATTGACGCTTTAATTCTGAAACAGACTGTTTAGATGGTTTCTCCGTATCTTTTAAATACGGATATTTAAATGACAATTGATCATTAATTTGTTGTTTTAACGTATCATCATGTGAACCTTCTACTTCTAAATCTGAAATATTTCGACTTTCTTGTTCCGATTCACTGTCCTCAATCGAAAGTTCTTCAAATTGTGCAATTTTAATATCTACAGTAGGACGCAGACTCTCATCTAAATTATCAATGGATTTCTCAAACCGATATTCTGGTAATAAAGATGTAGATTGGTATTTAGCCAAAATACTGTATATTAAATCAAAAGGTCGATCTGCTGATAATCGTTTATGCAATGCAATTTGATTACCTGAAATTGGTAATCGCTCAAGTTTTTCTAATGCTTCTTCCTTATCAATAGTACCAATAAGAATGAGTTGCTCTTTCGCTCGCGTTAAAGCTACATACATCAATCGCATTTCTTCAGAAATAAGTTCTTTTTCAGTAATTGATTTAATGACAACTGACGATAATGACGGATAGGTTACATTTTGTTCTAAATCAAAATAATCAATACCTAGACCATATTTTTGATTTAAGATGAGTGGTTTACGTAAGTCGCCTTTATTAAAATTCTTTGAAAGTTCCGAATAAATAACATATGGGAACTCTAAACCTTTACTACTATGAACTGTCATCATACGTACCACATTATCATTAGGACCTATAACATTCTCTTCACCAAAGTCTTTATTGCGTTCTATTAGTTCGTCAATAAATCTTATAAATTGATACAGCCCTCTAAAACTTGAATTTTCAAATTCTACTGCTTTATTAAACAATCCATATAGATTCGCGCGTCTACCTTTACCACCAATAAGACCACTAAAATATTGAATAACGTAATGATCATTATAAAACTTATCAATTAGTTGATACACAGGATGAGATTGACTATATTCTTGATACATGTTTATATCATCCATAAAATGTTCTAATTTCTCAACTAACAAAGGGTTCGCTTCTTGATCTTTCATATAATGCAATATAGATTGATAGAAATAATCATCGTTCATACTTTGAACTCGAATGTTTGCTAATTCATCTTCCGTAAATTGGTATATAACCGATCTCATCAATCCTACTAAATATATATCTTGTAAAGGATTATCAACGGTTCTTAAAAATGATAAGACGAGACGTACTTCAGTTTGTTCAAAGTACCCTTCCTTACTATTTACATGGAACGGAATATTATAGTCTTTAAATACTTGTTGTAAATTGCGCGCATTTTTCAACCCTCTTTCAAGTATGACGATATCTTTGAAAGTAGCTTGTCTATAAGTTTCTGACTTCATATCATAAACTTGTTTATGCTCAATAATATATTTAACTTGCTCAGCAATATAGCGAGCTTCTTGTTCTGACTTTTCTAAATCATTATCGCTACTTTTATCTTGAATTAATGCATGTAGTTCAAGAGGCATAGATTTATCAGAATATTTAGTAGCACCAAAATAAAGTCTCGCATCAGCATCGTACTCAATTTCACCTACTTCTTCATCCATCATATGGTCAAATAAGTAGTTTGTTGTGGCGAGTACTTCTTTACGTGAACGGAAATTCTTAGATAAATCGATACGTAATCCTGATTGATCGCCATCTTTTGTGAAACGATGATATTTATCCATAAATAACGTTGGATCAGCCTGTCTAAATTTATAGATAGATTGTTTAACGTCACCTACCATGAATAAATTCCCATTAGATTCGTCACCACGTTTAATTTTAGATATGATTGCTTCTTGTACTTGGTTCGTATCTTGGTATTCATCTACTAAAATCTCTTCAAATTGTGATCGATATTCTTTAGCAATAGGCGAAGCATTGCCCTCTTGGTCAGTTAATATTTGTAAAGCGAAGTGTTCATAATCAGAAAAATCCAGTACATTGCGACTACGTTTTTTTTCAGCAAAGCCATTAATAATATCCTTAACGATTTGTACAAGGTATTGAATTCTAGGAGCCAAACGTTTCATATCTACTTTTAAATCTTCATAAGAACGCATTAGATACTTATTTTTTACTTCCGATAATAGTTTTTTATAATCATCATAAAAATCTTTAGCGTTTGTTAAAAATTGAGAACTTATACCTTCATCTTCATTAGTATCTTTTAATTTTTTTGTTATTGTAGGCAATTTTTCAGAGGTATAATTAATGATTTCTTCAAAATTTATCACATTACCCTCAATCATTTTTTCGCATTTAAATTTTTCTAGCTTGATAACATCTAAATGCTTTTCCGCCTCTATACAATTTAGAAAGTTATTTTCCGCTTCTAACAAAGTATGATATGCAGCTTTGATATAAATTTTCGATAATCTTTCTAATTCGTCTAGATATAATTTATGTTTATTATCGTCCGTGTAAATTTCAACTAATGAATCCAACCACTCAAACGGTGAAGGATTGGCTATACTGAAATTATAGAAACGTTTTAACAAATCTCTAAAATTATCATCATTACGATCACTTGATAATTGTTCTACTAAAGTAAGAAATTCAATATCCGGTGTATCATAATGTTTTTCTAAAACTTCATCAATAGACTGTTCAAGTAACAGCACATTCTCTACATCACTAATTGTGCGAAAATTAGGATCCAAATCAATGACATCATAATGTTGTTGAATAATCTTTAAACAGAAGCTATGTAATGTCGAAATTTGTGCTTGATGAATTTTAATGCGTTGATTCTTTAAATGTTCATTGTTAGGATTTTCTATTGACGCTTGTTGAATACGCTGATCAACACGATGCTTCATTTCTCTCGCACTTAAATTAGTAAAAGTAACAACGAGTAACTTATCAACATCTATTTCATCTCTAATGATTTTTTGAATAATTCTTTCTACTAATACTGCAGTTTTACCAGACCCCGCTGCTGCAGCTACTAATATATCTTGACCATTAGCATATATACTCTTCCACTGTGCATCTGTCCATTGAGCATCTTTAGGTTTGATGGGGATGTTATTCATTATGATCACCGCTTTCTAACTCGACATCTTGTATAGCTTTGATAGGATCTATAGTTTCATCTACATGGCGATAATGTTTACTATCAATAATAGTATCCACATGGCACACTGATTGAAAATTACAAAATTGGCATGGTAATTGGTCATCGAACTTAAGTGGTGCAACTTCGGTATGACCTTCCATAATATTTGTAGCAGTCTTTATAAAGTTGTCTTTATTATGTTTGATAAATTTATGAATTGTTGTTTCATCAGCAACACTGCTCCCTCTACTTCCAATACTTCCATCTTTCTTCAGGCTAACTGGAACAATGTCGGATTTGCTAATTTCTTCTAAACGAATATCCAATGCGTCTACTACATCCATATCGCTATTAACTAAGCCACGTAATTTATATTCTTTTAAAAATGCTTGTTCAAGTTTGTCCTGTGTTAAAGCATCATCTTCCAATTCTCCCCAGTCTTTAAAACTGAGACGTTCATCATGTACATGGAAATACAATAGGCCACCTGGTTTAATTTCATTAGATAATCCCAGACGTTGGGCATTTTGCAAAGCAATATCCATATAAGTCATCATTTGCATTTGTTTACCATAATAAACCTTTTTTAAATCTAATTTCGCACTGGGATTAGATGACTTATAATCAATAATATTAATGTAGCTCTTATCATCTTTAGTGTAAGCATCTATACGATCAATTTGTCCTCGTATATTAACTGGAATGCCTTGTTTTGTAATTAATGGTTGTGCAATAAGTTCTTCACTGTTGTTCGGTGTCTTTCTAAACCCTGCTTCGAAACGTTGTGGTTTGAACTTTGTATTTTTATTTTGATAGCGTAATGCTTTCAAAGTACTTTCGACAATGACACCAATTCGTTTTGACACATACCGATAGTATGCATTTGAATCCATGAGATTAAATTGGACTTGAGGTAAAACATTTTCTAAAGCTTCAACAGTTAAAGCATGTATCTTCTTATTATCAAGATTTTTAAAGTCTCCATCTACCTTATCCGAAATATACTTCAATGCTGTATGGAAAATATTTCCTAAATCAAAATTTTCAAGCTTATATTTCGTACGCTCATTTAACCTTAAACCATGATTCGCATAATGTTTAAACGGACAATCATTATACCCTTCAAATCTAGATACACTTGCGTTAATTGTTGAACCATATAAAGATGCAGCCAATGGTTCATCTAATTTCACTGTTTCGTTGTCATATGTCAACGCAGTTAATAGGTACTCTAAACCGTTATTCAATTTGTCATTATCACGCATGACTTGATAAGCATCAACCCATACATCAGCGACCATCTCTGCCTCTAGCCAAGCTTTTAAAGATTCGAATAAGACGACTTTAGTTTGATGTGGATGCTCCATTAACGATAAAGGTTGTGCATTATGTTGATAATGAATATTCATTACTTCTAACCCATTGAACAACCCTTGTATTTGGTCTATAAATGGACTTTTTTCTTTATCCTCACCTTGTGCACCCATTAAACTATATGAAAATGTAACTTGTTCACTGCCTCGTGTCATTGCAATATAACAAACAAACGCTTCATCCATTTGTAAGATATCTGATGTAGGACTTAATTCAACTTGTGCTTGTTGTTCAAACACTTTCTTTTCTTCATCTGTTATTAGACTAGAAGAAGAAACCGGTTGCGGCATAGCACCATCGTTCATTCCAACCATATAAATATGTTTTTTATTGTCTACTTTCGCTAAGTCCATTGTCCCTATACTCACTTGATCGAGGGTTTGAGGAATCATTACAAATTCTAATTGTTCTAAACCAATATCAAATACCTCTAAAAAGCGTTTAAGAGTCATTTCTTCATTATCAAATACAGTGACTAAATCATCTAAAATTTGAATAAGTCCATTCCAAATTTGATCTATTTCTTCAGCTTCTTCATGACGACCATCGACGTCCAATTGGTCACGGTGAGTCATTAAATATTTAGGTAAATCAAATGCCTCCATTGTCTCATAGAAAGCTGTCGCAAAACCTCTCACATTTTCTGCTTCGTTCATTGCTTTTTCAAAAGTTAATATTTTATCAATAATATCATTTTTTAAATGAACTACTTGCTCGAAATCTTCTCGCTCTTCAGTAGTTAATTTATGTTCTTTACGTCCCATTTTCGTAAAGTTATCAATACTAAACAGTTTTTCATCAAGCCAACGTTTGCCATAAACACCACGTTCAACGACAAAGTTCTCTAATAAATCAATTAAATATGCACTATCCTTAAAGTGATTAGTTAGAATATTGGTTTTAATTAAACGCATCATAGGACTAATATTCCAGTTTGTTTGAATAACTTCCAAAAGTGAGCGTACCATTTCCATGATCGGATGATGTGTCATTGATCTTTTAGTGTCAATATTAAATGGAATATCGTACTGTGGAAGAACAGAGTCAAATAAATATGCATAAGCTTCATCACGATACAAGATAGCAATGTCTTGATATCTATATTGCTTATCACGTGTATCTTTAATAATTTGGCGAGCTACTTCATTAACTTCTTCACGTATACTTGAGGATTCTAAAATATTAATACTGCCATCGTAAGCGATAGGATTAATTTGCAATGCGTCAAATTGTTGTTCCAGTTGTATTAAATCTTTATTGTTAAAACGATATTGTTGTTTAAAGAATTGTTGTTGTAATTCTATGTTTAAATCTTTAGCAATTTCCTTTAAATGTGTTAATACCTCTGAGGGTTTTCTGAATAAACTAAATGGATCTTCATTACCATCAGTTGTTAAAAGAACAGTAACTTTTTTGGCGCTTTGAACGAGTGCTTTAATAATTTGATATTCCAATGTAGAGAAGTTGTGGAATCCATCTATGTATACCTCTGCTCTTTTAATCCATTCTGATTGACTTAAAATATCAATAAAATGATTTAAACTATCCTCTGAAGTAATAAATTCGCCATTTATGCGTTCCTCAAAATACTGATAAATAAGCGATATATCTTCTAATTTATGTCTAGTTCTCGTCTTCAAGTCATTATCTTGCAAAAATGTATGTAAATGTTCTGGCGTAACAGAATATTTCTTAAAATCTTGAATTTGTTCACTTAACTTCTCACTAAAACCATAATAATTTACTTGTGATTGATATAGTTTTAATTCCGATTTATGTTGTTGAACTAAATCATAAATCATCATCTCGGTAGCCGCTTGCGTTAGTCGTTCTTCAGTTAATCCTCCAACCTCTTGAAAAACTCTATAACTTAAGCGTTCAAAGTGAAGCACTTCAGTTCTTAGACTTCCATTCAATTCTTTATCATTAACAAATGCTTGTTCTAATTGAAAAGTACTCTGTGTTGGTGCTATTAAAACAATTGGATCGCCTAGAGGATCCTCTTTCATTTGTTGCTTAATATTATCAATCATATGATGAGATTTGCCTGTCCCTGCTCTGCCAATGTATGCGTTCAACTCCATTATGCCCACACTCCTTTGAACTTATTTTAACACAGAACATACGTTCTTAAAAATGTTTTGTTAGGTCGAAATATTGAACAAAAAAAGACTGGCGGAACCTCTATGAACATTCCATTACCAGTCTTGCTATGTTAAAAATTAATTCATTAATACTAATTTTCCTTATTTTTCATTATCTGGATTAAAATTAAACTTAAATTCACTGAATGGCCAAAATCTAAATGATACTTTACCAACAATTTGATCTCTATCAATTAAACCAAACGCCCTACTATCCTTACTGACTTCTCTGTTATCACCTAAAACTAAGTATTTACCTTTTGGTATGATATTTGATTTAGGATTTGCATTTAGTAAATCTTTAGTTTCAAATGAACCCGTAATATATTCACCTTGTTTACGTTTTTCATTGTAATCAAGATAAGGTTCATTTATCTTTTTACCATTAACATATAGTTTATCATTTTTATAAATAACGTTATCGCCAGGTACACCAATGACACGTTTAACATAATCGTCTTGTTGATTCGCATGAAATACGATTACATTACCTTTTTTTATGTCTCCAACTTTATATCCTAGAATGTTAACCATGACGTGTTCGCCATCTTTTAGTGTTGGATCCATTGAATCGCCTTTTATAGTATATGATTTAGCTACGAAGTTAACCATTACCCATACAAGTAATAAACCTACCGCTATGGCAACAATCCATTCAACTATTTCTTTCTTCAATTTTAACACCTCCTCTACTTATTAAACTGATAGGTAAATTCTTTAAACGGATAATACTTTAAACTAACATCTCCTACGATATCGTCCTTATCTATTAATCCATATGTTCTTGAATCACTTTGTTTATCACCATTATCATTTAAAATAAAATATGAATTTGGCAGAATAATATCACCATCAGAATCATGTAAATCTCTTATTGCAAAATTATTAATATCTCTATTTTTAGCATAAAATTTATTAACTTGTCTATCATCTCTATACAATTTACCGTTTCTAACTTCAATTGATTCACCTGGCTTGCCGACCAATCTACCAAAGTGTAATTGATTATTATGTCGATACATGATAATATCTCCATCCTTCAACATGTTAAAGGTAACTTTAATTTTATTAATAATGACACGGTCACCTTTATTCAAAGTTGGTGACATATCATCAGTTTGAACTACAGCACTTTTAACTAAGAACATTTGTATAAACATGACAAACAGACAAGCAAATAGGAATGCTACAATCCAACTTGTCACTCTACGCACTTTGTCACTCCTTGTCTGAACCCATGAAATAGCCCTCGACTTTCTTACCAACAAACCATAACGCTATAGTAACTATTAATACCATTATTGCTCTAACAGGATGTGTAAAAAATGAGGTTACACTTTTTCCCATAATCGCCAAAAATGTAATAGAAATTAACTTAGATATAAGTAAAATTATAAAATAATATTTGCCTCTAATATGAGAGAAACTTGCCACAAAATTAACTAGTGTATTAGGTGTAAACGGAAAACACATTAATATAAATATTGGTACTAAGCCCTGTCTATCAATAAAATGAATAAGGCGTTCAATTGATCGTCTTGATTTAATCCGCTTCATAAAGTTAGCATTAACAAATTTTCTACAGAAAAAGAACACTGTATAAGTACCTGCTACAACACCTAACCAACTAATAATCGTACCTGCTATAAAGCCATACGCATGAACACATAAAATAACATACAATGTTAAAGGAAGTACTGGCACAATGGCTCTAAAAAATAAAATAATAAATCCAGCCAGATAACCAAAACCTTGTAATAAATCAAACCATTGTTCAATTTGATGAAACATAGTTACATCAAATCCTTCCTATTGGATTAACAGTTATTATTTCATAGAAATATTGTACACTGTTTCATTTATAAATCTACCTATATAATAATAAATCAGTCACAGGTAGTAGTTAGAACTCATTCCTTAGCTTTAATATAAAGATATATATTAGAAAAGTCGATACGGAATTTAATCCATATCGACTTTGTAAGACATATTTAATTGACGCTATTGAATGACTAGAGAATTATAAACGCTCTTCTAATTCTTTCTTCTTATCTTCAAATCCAGGTTTACCTAATAATGCAAACATGTTTTGTTTGTATGCTTCTACTCCAGGTTGGTTAAATGGATTAACACCTAATTGATATCCACTCATTGCACACGCTAATTCAAAGAAGTATACAACATAACCAAATGTTTCTTCGTCTAAGCGTGGAATATTCACAACAACATTAGGAACGCCACCATCAGTGTGAGCTAATAGTGTACCTTCAAATGCTTTAGTATTAACTTCATCAATTGTTTTACCTGCTAAGTAATTTAATCCATCTAAATCATCACTATCTTCTTCAATTGTAATATCGTGTTTAGGGTTGTTTACTTTTACAACTGTTTCAAATAAGAAACGACGTCCTTCTTGGACATATTGACCTAATGAATGTAAGTCAGTTGTATAGTTTGCACTAGATGGATATATACCTTTAAAGTCTTTACCTTCAGACTCACCATATAATTGTTTCCACCACTCATTGAAATATTGCATTGACGGTTCATAATTAATCAACATTTCAGTAGTGTATCCTTTGCTATATAAAATATTACGGATTGTCGCATATTGATAAGCAATATTTTCATCTAATTTATCTGATGATAATTCTTTACGCGCTTTGTTTGCACCAATCATAATTGATTCAATATTTATGCCAGCTGTTGCAATCGGTAATAGACCCACAGCAGTTAATACAGAATAACGACCACCAACATCATCTGGTACTACAAACGTTTCATAACCTTCATTATCTGCTAATTGTTTTAATGCACCTTTTGCTTTATCTGTAGTAGCAAAGATACGTTTTTTAGCTTCTGCTTTACCATACTTATCTTCAACTAATTGTTTAAATAATCTAAATGCTACTGCTGGTTCTGTAGTTGTACCAGATTTAGAAATAACATTTACTGAAAAATCTTTATCTGATAAGTAGTCTACTAATTCTTTAGTGTACGTTGATGATAAATGATTACCCACGAATACAATTTCAGGGTATTCATTTGAATTGCGGAATGATGAAGTTAACATTTCAATAGCAGCACGCGCACCTAAATATGAACCTCCGATACCAATTACTACTAATACATCTGAATTAGATTTTATACGTTTTGATGCTTCCACAATTCTTGAAAATTCTTTCTTATCATAGTCTTCCGGAAGATTCACCCAACCTAAGAAATCACTACCTGCACCAGTACCTTCGTGAATCGTTTTATGAATTGTTTTAACGATATCTTGTTGTTGATCAATTTCATGTTGACCAAAGAATTCCAATGCTTTTCCATAATCTAATTGAATATGAGTCATTTTATAAAAGCCTCCTGTATGTCCTTGTTGATTTAATTTTACTAACTTTAAGCCTTCTATTCAATTGACATGACTGACTATTCGAATATTTTCAAATTAATTCAACAATTTTAAGACATTTTTTAATAATTTTAAAATGAATAATTTCTAAATAAAATAATACTTATATTTCCATATCAATATGTAACATATCCTTTTATACAATTGATATGTTGATGATAAGAGTATTTTCAAATTTTTGTATATTTATGTAAAAAAATGGTTTTATTTTCATTTAATATCTGTTAGTATAAATTTATATCAATTTTCAGAAAAATTATGAGGTGAATTTTAATGAAAGAGAAAATCGTATTAGCATATTCAGGTGGATTAGATACAAGTGTAGCCGTTAAATGGCTTATAGATAAAGGCTATGATGTCGTAGCTGTATGTTTAGATGTTGGTGAAGGTAAAGATTTAGATGTTGTATATTCTAAAGCACTAGATATGGGTGCAGTTGAGTGTCATATTATTGATGCTACTAAAGAATTTAGTGATGACTTTGTAAGTTATGCAATCAAAGGTAACTTAATGTATGAAAATAGTTATCCACTCGTATCAGCTTTATCTCGTCCACTTATCGCTAAGAAATTAGTTGAGATTGCTGAACAAACTAATTCTGTCGGTATCGCGCATGGTTGTACTGGTAAAGGTAATGACCAAGTTCGTTTCGAAGTTGCTATTAAAGCATTAAACCCTAACCTAAAAGCATTTGCGCCAGTAAGAGAATGGGGTTGGAGTCGTGAAGAAGAAATTGATTATGCCATTAAACACAATATCCCTGTTGGCATCAATCACGATTCTCCTTATTCAATTGATCAAAACTTATGGGGTAGAGCAAATGAGTGTGGTATTTTAGAAGATCCGTATGCTGCCCCTCCAAAAGACGCTTATGATTTAACAGCAGAGTTAGAAGATACACCAGATACACCTGATGAAATTATCCTTTCATTTAAAAACGGTGTTCCAGTTCAATTAAATCATCAAGATTATGACTTAGATCAATTAATATTAACTTTAAATGAATTAGCTGGAAAACACGGAATTGGACGTATCGACCATGTAGAAAATCGTCTTGTTGGTATTAAATCTCGTGAAATATATGAAACTCCAGGTGCAGAAGTAATATTAAAAGCACATAAAGCACTTGAAACATTAACGTTAACTAAAGATGTAGCTCATTTTAAACCAGTGATTGAAAAACAATTTGCTGAACAAACTTATAATGGTTTATGGTTCTCACCATTAACTGATAGCTTAAAATTATTCATTGATAGCACGCAACAATATGTTGAAGGTGATGTTAGAATTAAATTATTTAAAGGTAATGCCATTGTTAATGGAAGAAAATCTCTATACACGCTATATGATGAAAAATTAGCAACATACACTAAAGAAGATGCATTTAATCAATCGGCAGCGGTAGGTTTCATCGATATTTATGGTTTACCTACTCAAGTAAATGCATATCTTCATGGAGGTTATAGTAATGAGTAGTAAAGCATGGGGTGGCCGTTTTCAACAACAGCCGGAAGATTGGGTAGATGAATTTAATGCTTCCATAGATTTCGACCAAACATTGTTGGATGAAGATGTCCAAGGTAGTATTGCACATGCTACCATGTTAGCTAATCAAAATATCATTTCACAAGATGATAAAGACGCAATCATTAATGGCTTAAAAGAGATTCAACAAGACTTTCATAATGGGAAGCTTGCGTTTAAAAAATCGCTTGAAGATATTCATTTAAACATTGAACATGAACTCATTCAACGTGTCGGTGACGCTGGAGGTAAGTTGCATACAGGTCGTAGTAGAAATGACCAAGTGGCTACTGACTTGCATCTATACGTAAAAAAAGAAGTACTTGAAATTCAAGACCTTATTCGATCATTCCAAACATCCATTCTTAAACTAGCTCAATCACATGTGGATACAATCATGCCAGGATATACACACTTACAACGTGCTCAACCGATTTCTTTTGCACACCATGTTATGACATATTTCTGGATGCTAGAAAGAGACTATTCACGTTTCGTTGATAGTATGAAACGTATTGATATTTCACCATTAGGTGCAGCTGCATTAAGTGGTACAACACACCCTATCGATAGACACGAAACGCAACAATTATTAGAATTTAGTTCAGTTTATGAGAATAGTTTAGATGCAGTGAGTGATCGTGATTACATTATTGAAACTTTGCATAATATTTCATTAACTATGATTCATTTATCACGTTTTGCTGAAGAAATTATCTTTTGGTCTACGGATGAAGCGAAATTCATTACCCTATCTGATGCTTTCTCTACAGGTTCATCTATTATGCCTCAGAAGAAGAATCCAGATATGGCAGAACTTATTCGTGGTAAAGTAGGACGTGCTACAGGACATTTAATGAGCATGCTTGTAACATTAAAAGGGTTACCACTTGCATATAATAAAGACTTACAAGAAGATAAAGAAGGTTTATTTGACTCAGTACGTACTATAAAAGGTTCACTACGAATTTTTGAAGGTATGTTAGATACAATGACCGTTAATACAGACCGTTTAAACGAAACTGTGCATCAAGACTTTTCAAATGCAACGGAATTAGCTGATTATTTAGTAGCTAAAGATGTACCATTTAGAAAGGCGCACGAAATTGTTGGTAAAATTGTCTTTGAGTGCATTCAACAAGGTATCTATTTATTAGATGTACCTCTCGAACGTTACAAAGAATTAAATTCAAATATAGATCAAGATGTTTATGATTATCTTAAACCGGAAAACTGTCTTAGCCGAAGAAAAAGTTATGGTTCAACAGGCCAAGACGCAGTACGTCATCAACTGAAAGTTGCTGAAAAATTATTAAATAACGATTAATTTTAGAGGTTGGGTATGGGCCAACGAATTCTGAATGAATTCTATCCATTCCCAACCTTTTTGTTAAATATATTGAGTGAACATTAATTATATAATAGTTATTTAAAGCTTCTGCAAATTCACTTTCTTACACAAAATATCACTGATAGATTTTAATTATACATTTAACTATGAAAGGATGAGTTTGTTGAAAGCAAGTAATAAAGGTATCATTTCATGTTTAACAGTAGCCAGTTTGAGTCTAGCGATTATACATACGCCCGTTGAAGCAAGTGGTGGTGAATCATCAAACACTACAACTACGAACCTAACTAATGCATCTAAAACTCAAAACAATCATACTAATTGGTCAAGAAATTTAACAGGAGAGCGCCATACTACTATTGCACATCGTGGTGCTAGTGGCTATGCACCAGAGCATACTTTTGCAGCGTACGATAAAAGTTATAATGAATTAGGTGCCTCATATATTGAAATAGATTTACAACGCACTAAAGATGGTCATTTAGTTGCAATGCATGACGAAACAGTTGATCGTACAACAAACGGCTCAGGACGTGTCGAGGATTATACATTAGCTGAATTAAAGAAATTAGATGCAGGTTCATCATTTAATGAACAAAATCCTCAATTAGCCAAAGATAGTTATAAAGGTGCTACAGTTCCAACATTAGATGAAATTTTGACACGTTATGGTACAGATGCCAATTATTATATTGAAACAAAGCAGCCTGATGTTTATCCTGGCATGGAACAACAACTGCTAGACACACTAAACCGACATAACATGCTTACTTCAAATTCTCTAGAAAATGGACATGTCCTGGTACAATCATTTTCAGAAGCTAGCTTATTAAAAATGCATCAATTAAATTCAAATGTGCCATTAATACGCCTATTGGATAAAGGTGAATTAGCTCAACAAAGTGAAGCAGATTTACAACGTATTCGTTCTTATGCAATTGGTGTCGGTCCTGAATATAGCGATTTAAATGCACAAAATACAGCTCATTTAAAAGACTTAGGTTTTCTCGTACATCCATTTACGGTGAATGAAACTGCCGATATGCAGCGCTTGAACCAATACGGTGTTGATGGTGTCTTTACAAACTATGCTGATCAATATAAAGCAATAAGTTCACAAAAGTAAGTAAAAGTTTTAATACAGTCCGCTACTGCGAATTTGCAAAATAGCATCATTATATAATGTAAGTCTCAGGCTCTTGAATCAAAACAAAAACGCTATAACTTGTTTCATTCCCATAACAAGCTATAGCGTTTATTTATGTTTATATATCGGTTTATGCCCAACCACGGTAGCGAGCTGCTTCTGCAGTACGTTTAATACCTACAATATAAGCTGCTAGTCTCATGTCAATTTTTCTATTTTGTGCTAATTCGTAGATTGTATCAAACGCATCTACTAATTTTTCACGTAATTTATCGTTAACTTCCTCTTCAGACCAATAATAACCTTGGTTATTTTGCACCCATTCGAAGTATGAAACTGTTACACCACCAGCACTTGCTAGTACGTCTGGTACCAATAAGATACCACGTTCAGTTAAAATTCGTGTAGCTTCAGGTGTAGTAGGTCCGTTAGCCGCTTCAACAACAATATCGGCTTTAATATCATTCGCATTATCTTCAGTGATTTGGTTAGAAATCGCAGCTGGTACTAGAATGTCACAATCTAACTCGAACAATTCTTTGTTAGAAATTGTGTTATCGAATAAGTTTGTAACTGTACCGAAACTATCACGACGATCTAATAAATAATCGATATCTAAACCTTCTGGATCATGTAATGCACCATAAGCATCAGAAATTCCTACGACTTTTGCACCCATGTCATATAAGAATTTAGCTAGGAAACTACCTGCATTACCAAATCCTTGGATAACTACGCGAGAACCTTTGATTTCCTTACCACGACGTTTAGCTGCTTGTTCAATAGCAATCACTACGCCCAATGCAGTTGAACGATCGCGTCCTTGTGAACCACCTAATACGATAGGTTTACCTGTGATAAACCCAGGTGAGTTGAATTTATCTAAAGCACTATATTCATCCATCATCCAAGCCATAATTTGAGAGTTAGTAAATACGTCTGGTGCTGGAATATCTTTTGTAGGACCAACGAATTGAGAAATTGCACGTACATATCCACGAGATAAACGTTCAACTTCATGAATACTCATTTGACGTGGGTCACATACGATACCACCTTTACCACCACCGTATGGTAAATTAACAATACCGCATTTTAAAGTCATCCACATAGATAATGCTTTAACTTCTTCTTCATCTACTTCAGGATGGAAACGAACCCCACCTTTAGTTGGACCAACAGCATCGTTATGTTGAGCACGATAACCTGTAAATGTTTTAACAGTACCATCATCCATGCGTACTGGGATACGAACTTGTAAAAATCTTAATGGTTCTTTGATTAAATCATACATACCATCGTCAAATCCCAATTTGTGTAAAGCTTCTTTAATGATACTTTGTGTAGAAGTCACTAAATTATTATTCTCAGTCATGATCACTTTCGCCTCTTTTTAACAAATGATTTCGCTTTCATACATATTGTAACACATGTCTTTGCTTTTTAAAGGGTTTTCAAAATGAATGTTACAACTTTTTGAACTTAATTAAATACGCTTCTGATTCTATCTAATGCATCATCTAATTCTTCTTTAGAAATAACTAAAGGTGGAGCAAATCGAATCACCGTATCATGAGTTTCTTTACATAATAGTCCTTTTTCTTTTAATGCTTCACAGAAAGGTCTAGCACTTTCATGTAATTCAACACCAATAAAGAGACCACGACCACGTACTTCTTTAATAGCTGGGTGATTAATTTTTTGTAATTCAGATTTAAAGTATTCCCCTAATTCATGTGAACGGCCAGGTAAATCTTCATCTAATATGACATCTAACGCAGCGATTGAAACGGCACAAGCTAATGGATTACCACCAAACGTAGAACCGTGTGAACCAGGTGTAAATACATCCAGTACTTCGTTATCAGCTAAGACTACAGAAATAGGTAGTACGCCGCCACCAAGCGCTTTTCCTAAAATATAAACATCAGGTTTAACATTATCCCAATCAGTAGCAAATAATTTACCAGAACGTCCTAAACCAGCTTGAATTTCATCGGCAATAAATAGAATATTATGTTCATCACATAATTCTCTGATAGCTTTTAAATAACCTTCAGGTGGGATATTAATACCTGCTTCACCTTGAATCGGTTCAACTAAAATAGCAGCTGTATTCTCATTAATAGCTTCTTTTAATTTATCAACATCACCGAAATCTACTTTGCGGAAACCATCTAATAACGGACCATAACCACGTTGGTACTCAGCTTCTGATGATAAAGATACTGGCGCCATAGTACGACCATGGAAATTACCATTAAATGCGATAATTTCAGCTTTATCTGGTTCAAGACCTTTTACATCATATGCCCAACGACGTGCAGCTTTCAATGCAGTTTCAACTGCTTCCGCACCAGTATTCATTGGTAGTGCTTTATCTTTACCTGATAATTTACAAACTTTTTCATACCATTCACCTAAATTATCACTATGAAAAGCACGAGAAACCAAAGTTACTTTGTCAGCTTGATCTTTAAGTGCTTGAATAATTTTAGGATGACGGTGTCCTTGGTTAACAGCTGAATAAGCTGAAAGCATATCCATATATTTATTACCTTCTGGATCAGTTACCCAAATACCTTCCGCTTCTGCAACAACGATTGGTAGTGGTACGTAGTTTTGAGCTCCATAATGGTTTGTTAATTCAATGATTTGTTCTGACTTAGTCATAATATCTCCCCTTTGCTTAATTTATATTAAAACTAATTGCCATACGATTACGGCTTTCGATGTCATATACAAAGAAGTATATTCGCAAAATTAATAAGAGCACTAAATGACTCATTGTTACATCAAATATGCCCTTCGTTTCTAAATGAAAGCCCTTACAGATATAATGACATACCTATCAATATTTTTACAAGCAAAATATTAAAAATTTTCCGATAAATAAAATGAATTAAGATTCCTTTGGTATTTACATAAAAAAAGATTATGACAAGAATGATTGCCATAATCTATTATAAACTCTAAGTTCATCTACATTTATCAAATTAAATTTATAAAGATATTTTGAACATCTTCTTTTTAACTAGATTAAAACTAACCGCAAAGTTTAACATTTATTCACTCATTAATACTATTTATCTTTACGAGGTAACGGATAAAAACCTTGGTTAAATTGTTTCCACAAATTAGGTGTTAATTCATGCTTATCTTCACGATGAGGGTCAAATTCTGATAAAATTTCATCTTCTTTTCCTTCTTGAATTTTGCTGATGAAATTATAGTCTAATAATATTTCACGACCAAGTGCTACGAGTTCAACACCTGTTGATTCAATAGCGTCTAATGCATCATCAGCTGTAAATACAGATCCTACACCAATAACTGGGATACGACCATCCACCCATTGGTGAATTAATTTCAATCGCTCTTGTCCTGCATACTTACCTTCTCTTGTAGTTGAATGAATATCTCCAAGAGATATATGAACATAATCAATTGATTTTTCAGTAATTGTATTAATTAATTGTTCGGTAATTTCCATTGAAATACCTGGTGATTCAGCTTCTTCAGGAGAAAGTCGATACCCTACTATGAAATCATCGCTCGCATATTCTGATTTGGCCTTTAATACTTCATCTATAACAGCAGTTGGAAACTTCATGTGATCAGACCATTCATCATTTCTTCTATTATAATATGGAGATACAAATTGGTGAATTAAATAGTGATTAGCACCATGAATCTCTACGCCATCAAACCCAGCTTCGATTACTCGACGCGTTGCTTCACCGAAATCTTTAATTGTTTGTTCAATTTCTTTAGGGGTAATTTCTCTAGCATCATGTTCATGTTGTTGTCCGAAGCTTTTTAAAGTGATAGGACTTGGTGCAACAACATCTCCATTCGGTGTTAAATTAGCTAATGCTTGTGCGCCACCATGATGAATTTGAACTAAAGCTTTAGCACCATTCTTCTTCATAGCTTGTGCTAAACGCTTGAGTCCTTCTATATCTGAATCATGCGCAACAGAAGGTTGTCCTGGAAAAGCTTTACCAATATCGTTAACATTACTTGCAGCATTGATAGCTAAGCCAACATCTTTAGAGCGCTTTTCAATATACGGTATTTCCACGTCAGAAATTGTACCATCATCATTAGATGAAATATGCGTTAATGGAGCCAATACAAAACGATTTTTTAATTCAACCCCATTTGGCAAAGTTACGGTTTCAAATAATTTTTCATATTTTTTATTCATAGGTAAGTCCTTTCCTTTTTAATTATGACTAGACTATAGCACGCAGAATTAAAGCTCTTCCAATATTCTGCTTGACTGTACATGCATATATTTGTGTCGCTTTTTTATAATCAAACGCATAAAAAAGCTAACGTTATATTAAAATATAACGTTAGCTTAGCGTGTTAACAGTCAATCAATTATTACGAATCGCACGTTTAGACTGTTTAATCCAGACCGGTAGGCGTTCTTCAAGTGTTTGAAACCCATACTTTTCTGTTTCTTTAATTTCATCTAATACTGACTGCTTTTCTTTTTTTCGTTCATAATTCTTAAAGTAATCATTATCTTTAAGAGACAAATTTAGTTTTCCTTCATCATCAATTGATAAAATTTTTGCTTTAACGATTTGTCCTTCTGATAGAAATTTTTTTAAGTTGTGGACGTAATCATCCATAATTTCAGAAATATGGATAAGTCCTTCAGTATGGTCAGGGGTCTCAACAAAAGCGCCATACGGTTGAATTCCAGTCACACGCACTTTAATATGCTGACCTTCTTTATAGTGATTATTCAACTTGATAACCCCTTACTTCGATTTACTTAACATAATTATAATAGCATAAATCACAAACTTGGACTAACTATAAACCAATAAAAATCCACATTTTTTCAAAAATATAATAACCCTTTCGACAAATACTAAATTAACGTTCGCATTTAAGGTTATCGTTTTAAAAATTGCAATTGAATTGAAAGTTAAACCATAAAAAAACGAATCGACATCAACCGTCGATTCGAAAGATTTGTTCATAATCAATTATTATTTATCTTCTACATCAATAGATTCAATAACTACATCATGTACAGGTTTATCTTGTGCACCTACTTTAGTATTTGCAATATCTTCTAAAGTTGCTTCGCCTTCAATTAGTTGTCCGAACACAGTGTGTTTTTGATCTAACCAAGGCGTGCCACCATTATCCGCATATGCTTTGGCAATCGGTTCAGGCCAGCCACCATCTACTAATTGGTTAACCATAGATTCTGGAACTTCTTTCATTTGAACAACAAAGAATTGAGAACCATTTGTGTTTGGTCCTGCATTTGCCATTGAAAGCGCACCATATAAGTTAAAAGCCTCTAAAGAGAATTCATCTTCAAAAGAACCTCCATAAATACTTTCACCACCCATACCAGTTGCTGTAGGATCTCCTCCTTGAATCATGAAGTCATTAATAACACGGTGGAAAGTAATACCGTCATAATAACCATTTTTAGCGTGTGTCACAAAATTTTCTACAGTTTTCGGCGCGATATCTGGGAACAACTTAAATGTCATATCGCCTTTATTTGTATGCATAACAACTTTAATTTCATTGTCTTGTATTTCTTTGTTTAGTTGTGGATAGTTAGTCATTTCAATTCTCCATTCATGTTATGATGATATAGATACATCTTAACACATTTGAAAGGAAGTAATATAGCATGTTATACCGATTCTCACATAAGACTGGCGCTTACGGCGTTACTATTAAAGAAGAGAATGACGACCAAGTTCTAGTTCAAGTTGAACAAGTGATTAAACATCCAAAACAAGGTGATTTACATAATCCAGGACAAACTGAAGGTGTCTTTTTCCATGAAAGACGTGCTCTAAGTCACTTTGAAAAACGTTATGCAACGCGTTCACAATTGCGTGAGTTTAATGTTGAAGAAATGACTTATGAAGCGTCACTTCAACAAGCTATTACAAAAATGGAAAATGATTTAAAACAACAAAATACTGAATTTGCAAAACAAGCCTTAAACAATCTTGAAAATTTAAAAAATGACTATTCAATTCAATATAAACAAAAATTTTTATAGGTCATTTGAACGTGTTTCTTCTTATTTAACAAGTTCTGAAAAATCACTACTCATATGAGTTTTCGGCGTTTTTCAGAACAATATGATTCATGTATAATATATTGCATAAATATTTTTTAAGGAGGATAACATAGTGAGTTTGTTACATATTGCGGTCATTTTACCGTTAATATTTGCACTCATTATTCCAATTCTATATCGATTCTTTAAAAAGATTCATTTAGGTTGGTTTGTATTACCTATTCCTGTTGTCTTATTTATCTATTTCTTATCTCTTATTTCGACTACTCAGTCAGGTAATACAGTAATAAAAACATTAAACTGGATGCCACATATAGGTATGAATTTTGATTTATATCTTGATGGCTTAAGCATTTTATTTAGTTTACTTATAACAGGTATAGGATCGTTAGTGGTTTTATATTCCATTGGTTACTTAAGTAAATCTGAACAACTTGGTAATTTTTATTGTTATTTATTACTATTTATGGGTGCAATGTTAGGCGTTGTCCTTTCAGACAATTTAATTATTTTATATCTATTTTGGGAATTGACTTCGTTTTCAAGTTTTTTACTTATCTCTTTCTGGAGAGAAAAAAAGGCATCTATTTATGGTGCACAAAAGTCATTAATCATTACCGTATTTGGTGGATTAAGTTTATTAGGGGGATTCATTTTAATTTCTCTAGCAGGTGATTCACTTAGCTTACACGAGCTAATTGCTAATGCATCTGAAATTCAACATAGTCCATTATTTATCTTCGCAATGGTACTTATTATGTTGGGTGCATTCACTAAATCTGCACAAGTTCCATTTTATATTTGGTTGCCTGACGCTATGGAAGCACCTACCCCAGTCAGTGCATATCTACACTCGGCAACAATGGTGAAAGCAGGATTATATTTAGTTGCTCGTGTTACACCGCTTTTTGCGATATCACAAGGATGGATTTGGACAATTACTTTAGTTGGTCTAATCACGCTTTTCTGGGCATCTTTAAATGCCACAAAACAACAAGATTTGAAAGGTATACTTGCCTTCTCAACAGTATCTCAACTTGGCATGATTATGTCGATGTTAGGTATTGGTGCCGTAAGTTATCATTTCGAGGGAAGTCAAAGCCAATTGTACATTGCTGGATTTACTGCAGCAGTGTTTCATCTAGTGAATCACGCCACATTTAAAGGTGCGTTATTCATGATTACAGGTGCTGTAGATCATGTTACAGGCACAAGAGATGTTAAAAAACTTGGTGGTTTACTAACGATTATGCCTATTTCATTTACAATTACTGTTATTACAGCATTAAGTATGGCAGGCATTCCACCGTTTAATGGCTTCCTTTCTAAAGAAAAATTTCTTGAAGCCATGATTGAGATTTCTCACGCTAATGTTTTCAGTTTAGATACATTAGGTATTGTTTTTCCTATTTTAGCTATTGTGGGTAGTATATTTACATTTGTTTATTCAATTAAATTTATTATGTATATTTTCTTTGGTAAACATCAACCGAATGCTTTACCTAAAAAAGCACATGAAGCTTCAATATTAATGTTATTATCTCCAATCATTTTAGCAGTACTCGTTGTTGTCTTTGGGTTATTCCCTGGATTATTAACGCAATCTATTGTAGAACCAGCGACAACTGCAATTAGTGGTATGAGTAATGTTAATGCGGAATTCCACTTATTCCATGGTATTACGCCTGCATTTATTTCAACATTAATTATTTGGATATTAGGTATTCTTTTATTACTAACATTTAGTTATTGGATCCGACTCTTACACGCTCAGCCAACACGTTTAACGTTAAATCATTGGTATGATTCTACTGGAAAATACTTGCCTAATTATTCAGCGAATATGACGAATAGTTATGTAAATGGTTATGTTAGAGATAGCTTAGTCATTATATTCGGTATGCTTATTGTCGTTACGATTGTGACGCTACTAAGCGTTCCTTTTGACTTTAATTTTAAAGATATAAATAATATTCATATTTATGAAATAGCGATTTTAATATTATTAATTATCGCAGCATTTATGGTTGTTATTGCTAAATCACGTTTATTTAGCGTTATCATGCTAGGTGTGGTCGGTTATTCAGTATCTGTGTTATTTGTATTTTTCAAAGCACCAGACCTTGCCTTAACACAGTTCGTAGTAGAATCGATTTCTACAGCGTTATTCTTATTATGTTTCTATCATTTACCTAATTTAAATCGTTATAATGAAACACGATCATTTAAATTAACGAACGCACTTATTTCAATTGGTGTCGGACTTGTTGTCATTATCTTAGGTTTAATTGCGTACGGAAACAGACATTTTACATCTATTGGAGAATACTATAAAGCACATGTTTATGATTTAGCTCACGGTAAGAACATGGTAAATGTCATACTTGTTGACTTCCGTGGTATGGATACTTTATTTGAATCATCTGTATTAGGTATTGCGGGTTTAGGTGTGTATACAATGATTAAGTTGCGTCGTAAACATCAATCAAGTGAGGTGAAAAGTGATGAACAGACAGAACAATAATTTAATGTTTCAATATGCTGCTGTTATTATCGCCTTTCTAATCGCCTTATTTGGGGTCACTTTATTCTTTGCAGGACATTATACACCTGGTGGTGGCTTCGTAGGTGGCCTACTATTATCATGTGCACTAACTATCATCGCAATTGCGTTTGATATTAAAACGATGGAAAAGGTATTCCCGTGGGATTTTAAAATTTTAATTGGAATTGGCTTATTATTCTGTGTTGCTACTCCATTAGCGAGTTGGTTCTATGGTGAAAACTTTTTCACACACACGGAATTTAATATACCGTTGCCCCTACTTCAACCTGTTCATATGAACACACCGATGTTCTTTGATTTCGGAGTTCTTTGCGCAGTAGTTGGAACGATTATGACAATTATTATAACGATTGGAGAGAGCGAATAGTGGAAATAATCATGATATTTGTATGTGGCATCCTCGCTTCAATTAGTGTCTATCTCGTTTTATCTAAAAGTTTGATACGAATTGTTATGGGGACAACTTTAATTACACATGCATCAAATTTATTTTTAATTACTATGGGTGGATTGAAACATGGCGAAATGCCAATCTATGAAAAAAATATTAGTCAATATGTCGATCCTATCCCCCATGCATTAATACTAACGGCAATCGTTATCGCGTTTGCGACAACTGCCTTTTTCTTAGTCTTAGCATTTAGAACATATAAAGAATTAGGTACTGACAACGTAGAAAGAATGAAAGGAGTGTTAGATGATGATTGAAAATAACTTAGTCGTCCTTTCATTAGTCGTACCTATCTTTACAGCAATTATATTGGTCTTTTTAGGACAACGTTATCGTGCGAAACGATATGTCACTTTAACTGGTCTAGTCCTGACACTAATTGTGGCAATAATCAATTTAAGAAATGTATATGTCGATGGTCCGCTTAAAGTAGAATTGGGTTCTTGGCCTGCACCTTATGGCATTATCTTTTTACTAGATAGTTTTAGTGCAATGTTGATTGTGACTAGTATCATTATCACCATTTTAATTACTGCATTTTCAAGTACCACAGCAGGAATAGATAGAGAACGTTATTATTATCACTTCTCTATCACATTTATGTTAGTAGGAATTATAGGTGCATTTACAACTGGAGATATATTTAACTTATTTGTATTTTTCGAAGTCTTCCTAATGTCATCTTACGCACTACTTGTACTAGGTGGCACTCAAATTCAATTACGTGAAACTGTCAAATACTTATTAGTTAATATAGTTACCTCAACATTCTTTGTAATTGCAGTAGCGATTTTATATTCCATCGTTGGTACGTTAAACATGGCAGATATTAGTGAAAAATTATCTACATTGTCTAACACACATGGCGGACTCTTAAGTATAGTCTTTATTTTATTTATCTTCGTGTTCGCAACTAAAGCTGGTGCTTTCCCTATGTACGTATGGTTGCCAGGTTCATATTATGCACCACCATTTGCAATCATTGCATTTTTTGGTGCCCTACTAACAAAAGTAGGCGTATATGCGATTTTAAGAACTTTGAGCTTGTTCTTCCACAACACAATGAGTTTCTCGCACTATACAATTTTATTCTTAGCGTTATTAACGATCATTTTTGGTTCAGTAGGTGCGATTGCATACGATGACACTAAAAAGATTATTATTTATAATATCATGATTGCTGTCGGAGTTATCTTAGTTGGCGTAGCAATGATGAATGAAGCAGGTATTATAGGTGCGATTTACTACACAATTCATGACATGTTAGTCAAAACTGCCCTATTTTTACTTATAGGTGTGATGTATCAAATTACGAAATCTACAAGTCTTAAAGACTTTGGCGGTTTAATTAAACACTACCCTGTACTAGGATGGACTTTCTTCATCGCAGCACTAAGTCTCGCTGGTATACCGCCTCTAAGTGGTTTTTATGGTAAATATTACATTGTACAAGCAACCTTTGAAAAAGGGTTTTATGTAAGTGGTATTATCGTTTTACTTTCAAGTTTAGTTGTACTATATTCAGTCATTCATATTTTCTTAAAAGGCTTTTTCGGGAAACCTAAAGGTTATGAGCCTACTCAAAGTGTTAACGTTAAACACGCAACTACTATTTCAATAATTGCTGTCGTCATCACAGTCGTATTTGGATTATCTGCTGATTTATTATATCCATTAATTTCTGAGGCGGCTCAATCGTTTTACGATCCTAGCATCTATATTGAGAGTGTCTTAGGAGGTAGATCATAATGGCTATTCAAATTATTTTAAACTTTATCTTAGCTTTTATTTGGATTTTCTTAAGTGGTAGCTATACATTAAATAACCTCTTACTCGGTTTCATACTAGGACTCGGATTTGTATATTTATTTAGTAGAATATTACCAGGAAGATTTTATTTCATAAAAATTTATAAGATATTAAAATTAGCGGTTGTATTTTTTGTAGAATTATTAAAAGCTAATATCGACGTCTTAAAAATTGTTCTACAACCTAAACTTAAGAATGAACCAGGATTCTTCGTATATCACACTGACTTAAAAACTGATTGGCAAATCGTTTTATTATCTAATTTAATAACATTGACGCCTGGAACAGTCGTATTAGGTATAAGTGATGATAGAAAAAAAATATATATTCACTCTATAGATTTTAGTACTAAAGAAGAAGAAGTTGAAGGTATAAAATCTTCATTAGAGAAAGTAGTTAGAGAGGTGGGCGAAGACTAATGTTAAAAATCATCATGATTATTGCTTTAATTGTTGTTGCAATATCAATGTTAGCGATGTTTGTTCGTATCATCAAAGGTCCCACATTAGCCGATAGAATTTTAGCACTTGATGCAATCGGTTTACAACTAATGGCGTGTATCGCCTTATATAGTATATTCATAGGTTCAGAATATTTACTCGTAGCTATTTTATTAATTGGTATTTTAGCCTTTTTAGGAACAGCCGTCTTCTCAAAATATATGGATAAAGGTAAGGTGATTGAACGTGATAACGAACATCATCATTAGTTTAGCTGTTATCTTTGTCATTTTAGGAGCTATTATAAGTGCCGTTACTGCTATTGGTATTATAAGATTAAAAGATATTTATTCGCGTGGTCATGCTGCAGGCAAATCAGCAACTTTAGGTGCTATTTTCCTATTGTTTGGCACATTCTTATACTTTATCGCTACAGATGGATATATTAATATGCAGTTAATCTTTGGTATTCTTTTTATTCTTATAACTGGCCCACTTTCAAGTCATTTAATAATGAGAGCAGCTTATAATAATAAAACACCTTATACTAAAGATACGAAGATCGATGAATTAAAAAATGAATTTAAAGATAAGATGATTTAACTAATACAGCAACTTACTAAATTGAAAAAGTTCTTATAGCAAACTTTATATAGCTCAAGTCACAATTGCGGGTGGAGACAGAATTCAAAATGATTTCTGTCCCCGCCCTTTTTTTATTGTCTAGTCTACATATTTATGATAATATAAATCGTAATTATTACGTTTTAAAAAGAAAGAAGTGTTATTATGCATTGGACAATTATCGGTGGCGGTTTACAAGGTACAACAATTGCGATTCAACTAAGAGAATTAGGGCTATCTAGAGATAAATTAACAATTATAGACCCTTATGCCACACTATGTGAACAATTCAATGATTTTTCTCATCGTATCAGCATGCCCTATTTGCGTTCACCAATTGTACATCACATCCACCCTAACCCATTCCATTTAAAACAATTCGCTAAAGTTCAACAATATGCGCACGGTACATATGGTCAATACCAACGTCCACAAACAGATATGTTTATGCATCATGTTCACGAACAAGTTCATCATTATGATTTAAACGAAAATCATATTCAAGGCTATGTAGAAGCATTAGCGAAGAAAGATGGTCAATGGCAAATACAATTAAATGATAATCAAGTCATACACACGGATTGCGTTATATTAGCAAATGGATGTACGCATAAACCCTATATTCCTAATATTTATCAAGATGCTGATGATGTGTGCCACATTTTCGATAAATCATTTAATACAACTATGTATGGACATAGTTCTCACGTTATAGGAAGTGGTATTTCTGCTGCCCATTTAACTTTAAAACTTATAAATCAATCTCATGATAAAGTTATTCATTTATGGATGAATAAAGACATTGATATCCAACATTTCGATGCAGATCCAGGTTGGTTAGGTCCTAAAAATATGAATCACTTTTTAAATATTGAATCTTCTTTAGAACGGCAGTCTATCATTCAACACGAAAGACATAAAGGTTCAATGCCTAGAGAGTTATATTTACGACTTAAGAAACATATTCAATCTGGACGACTTATAATTCATAAAGAGAATATTTTATCAGTTGACCAACATCAAATTCATACAGAACAAGCGGCTATCCCTTATGATTTCATTTTATTAGCAACCGGTTTTGAACCAACACTATTAAAACAGCCTATGATTCAATCATTAATTAAAAATGAAGATGCTCCATTAACACGCTGTGGATTACCTTCCATTAGTTCTGAATTAGAGTGGTTACCTCAATTGTTTGTGTCAGGTGGTTTAGCAGATTTAGAACTGGGTCCTTTTGCTAGAAATATCATGGGTGGAAGAGAAGCCGCTCAAAGAATTAAACAGGCCTATAAACGTTTATCGGCTCAACCTATCCAAAAACATGCTTAATTTCATTAGAAGTAATTGTCAACGTAACAACTATAAACTATTTTTAAATACGATCTCTTGTATATTTCTTATAAAAAAGCAGGCGTAGGATAGAATTCTTTATGAATTCACCGTCCCACGCCTGCGTTTTTTCTTAAACAATTACTTTTATAATTAGGATATTTAAAACAATGCTTAATCGAACTAAAGCAGCGTTTGGTATTTTATAGCTTTAAAAGTTTAATTCCAATTGTTCCTCTCATAACACTTATCAATTGGCCTTGTTCACTTTTTATTTCTATATTCCAAACTTGAGTTGTGCTTCCTTTATGAATAATCGTTGCTGTAGCAATAACACGACCTTCTTTAACCGAATGAATATGGTTAGCATTCATTTCTAAACCTAGTGGTATGAACGATTTCGTATCGATTAGATTAGCAGCGCCTAATGAACACGCTGTTTCACCTAAAGCAATTGTTGCACCACCATGCAAATAACCGAATGGTTGTTTAACTTTATCAGTAACAGGCATTGAAATTACTACTTTACCCTCTGATGTTTCTTCAATCTGCATTTCGAAAGTTTCCAATAAGTTAGTCATTTAATTGTTCACCTCATTACACCTATAATATCATAGCTGCAATCGTACCAAATACCATTAAAGGTATATTATAGAATAAGAAATTCGGGATACATGTATCGCGAATATGATCATGCTGTCCATCCACATCTAACCCAGCTGTTGGCCCTAGCGTAGAATCACTTGCAGGAGATCCTGAATCACCTAAAGCACTCGCAGTTCCTACTAGAGCGATTAGAGCCATAGTACTTAAGCCGAGTGAAGCACCAAGTGGAATAAATAATGTCGCAATTATAGGAATCGTTGCAAATGATGAACCAATTCCTAAAGTTACAATTAAACCAATAATGTACATGATGACAATACTTAATAACTTGTGACCACTTGAAATATCAGTCAAACTTGATACTAATTTTTCGATATCTCCTGTTGCATTCATGACACCTGCAAAACCGTTAGCTGAAAGAATAACAACACCTATAAATGACATGATTTTAATACCTTCAACAAATTGGCTATCCAATTCTCTCCATTTGTAGACACCCGAAACAAAGAATACGAGTACACCCGCTAATGCACCAAAAATCATTGAATCTGTAAAAGTTTGAACTAAGAATGTAGCTAATATAGCGACTATTGTAACTACGAGTACATACGGTTTAATTTCATTAATTGTATTCTCATCTTCTACATAAGTTTCTGTTTTATATTCTCGTGGTTTACGGTAATAAAACATACCCAAGATTAAACCAACTATATAACCAAGAGAAGGAATCAACATGGCTTTCCAAATCATATTAAATTCGATAGGATGATGTGCTTTTTGGAAACCGCTTTGAATAATTTGGTGAAAAATTTGTCCAAAGCCATATGGTAATAGGACATACGGCCAACATAAACCAAATCCGATGACTAGAGCAATAAGTCTTCTATCAATTTTTAAATCATTAAACAGACTTAATAGTGGCGGTATAACTATTGGAATGAAAGCAATGTGAACCGGTATAAGGTTCTGACTCATTATACTCATCGCAAGTAAAGCTATGATAATAATGATTTTTACTTTTATTCTTGATAGTCTGCTATTTTCAGAGTGAATTGCACGGATTATCTTAGTTACAAGATAATCTGTAATACCACTATATGAAATCAATGCTGCAAATCCACCCAATAATGCATAGCTTAGCGCTACCTCGGAACCGTCTACAATATTTTTTCCAAATACACTGATTACCTTTTCAACACTCATTCCAGAAATGAGACCGCCTACTAATGCACTAATGAACAGACTAATAACTACATTTAGTCTACATAAGCATAAAACAATCATTAATAATACGGCTATTACAACTGCATTAAACATAACAACACATCCTTTATCTCTCTACCGAACTAAAGTATTTAATATGTTCTTTATCATACCAAGTAGCTGATACGTTGTCAATGTAGAATTACATTCTTAGTTAATAAGATTATGCTTATTAAATAAGGAGTATAAACACGCAATAGCACATGTTTCTACTCCTTAAGCAAATGATTTCTATTTTTCTATTTATCTTAACCAGTTTAATACAGTAGTAATCATACTGCCGGTTGGGCCTTTTGGACCTTTATAGCTAGTCTTGTTAGTTGTCGCTGGACCAGCAATATCGAAATGGATGTGTGGTGTGGATCCACTAAAATGAGTAATAAATGTGGCTGCAAAGAGTGCTTTTCCATGACCGTTTGTATGATTGACTAAATCTGCAACGTCAGATTGACGTATTAATCGTTGTTCAGTTTGAGTCATAGGTAATTCAAAAGCATATTCATCCATTTCTTTAGCACTAACTCGTATTTCCTCAATCTCTTTATCTGCATTAGAGTTAAATAAAGCTGCTTTATCTTCACCTAGTGCTGCAACTGCTGCTCCTGTTAATGTAGCGAAATCTAAAATAATCTTAGGTTGAAATTGATTAGCATAGAATACAGCATCTCCTAGTACTAAACGCCCTTCCGCATCACTATTTAACATTTCAACTGTTTCACCATTCAATGCCGTCAATACATCATCAGGTTTCATTGCATTACTACTTATCATATTTTCAGCAGAAGCAATAACTCCTACAATATTGATAGGAAGTTGCAAGCGTGATATCGCATCAATCATTCCAACTACATTAGCTGCGCCACACATATCAAATTTCATAGTCTGCATACCTATCTTCGATTTAATGCTATAGCCACCTGAATCATATGTAATACCTTTTCCTACTAATGCAATTGGTGCGTCTTCACTGTCACCACCATTGTATGTCATAGTTATTACAACTGGAGGATTCTCCGACCCTTTACCAACAGCATGAATAAGTCCGAATCCTTCATCTAATAATTGTTTTCCATCTTTAATATCAACTTTTACAGATGTTTGATCAAAGTGTTGCGTAACCTGTTCAGCAAAATAATTAGGCGTCAGTATATTAGGTGGCATATTGCTATAGTCACGTGCAACATTAACCGATTGTCCGATAATAGCACCATTGATAAAATATCGCTGTAAGTCCTCTTTATTCGTACTTATGTTTAACTCTAATTGATAGGGTGCAAATTTATCAGATTTATAGTTGTCAAAACTGTAAACTGCCTGTTCACTTTGTAGTCCCATAACCTCTGCGACTTTGGTTTGCTCTATTTTCTTTGAAATCAATGTATCGAATAATACATCTGCTTCAGTTACACGTTCTTCTTTTAAAAATTGAAATAAATTGCCGAAAGCTTTCAATAGCGCACCATAATCAAGCGTCTTTAAATTTCCTAATCCAACAGTAATAAGTCGTTTTGACGAGTCTTTTAAAGGTAACAAAGTTGAAGATATTTTACCTAATTGACTACTAATTAAATGATGATGACGGTATGTATCAATTTGTTTTGTTATATCTTCATTATTGTAACTAATATAACCAAGTTGATTGATGTGTTCAGGCAACCCTATAATAAGTACTTCTGAATTTAAAACTGTATTACTCAAATTGAAATTAACCATAATCTCTACACTTCCTTTTTATATCATATAAAAGAAGGAGTGGAACAGAATTCACAATGAATTCGTTGTTCCACCCCCATAAGGATAACTAGAAATGAGAAAAGCTTGATTTATGTGCTTTTTCAGTTCAGTCAGCTACTGCGAATTTGCATTGTAGCTTTAAATTAATATTTATTTTCAAAATCATATTAGATAATTTATATGAGAAACTTAGAATTTACCTTTTTTGAATGCTAAGCCTACGCCACCGATTTTGAATACTGCACGAGTATCGATAACTTTTTTCATGAATGCAGCTTTTTTACCAGTAATGTCTCTACCGTATACGATACCAACACCATCATGTGCACCTAATGAACATACAGTACCACGATCAACATATTCAAAGTCGGTAGCTGCTTGACCGTTTAAGATGTTTTTAATGCTTTTCGCAACGTGTTCACCTTGTTGCATAGCAATTTGTGCTGTAGTTGGTAATGGACGTTCTTCACCAGCTGGGATGAATGCTGAAACGTCACCAATAACAAAGATATCATCATGACCTTCAATAGTTAAATCTTGTTTAGTCACGATACGACCACGTTTAACACCTTCGAATGATTCTTCCATTAATTTACTACCACGAACACCAGCAGCCCAGATCGCTGTGCCAGCTTCTAATTGTTGTTCTTGATCATTAATTTTAACTACGAAACCTTTTTCGTTACAAGCAACGATTGGTGTAGCAATTTTGAATTCAACACCACGGTCTTCTAAGTAGTTAACTGCGTAATTAACTAATTCATCAGAGAACATTGGTAACATTTTTGGTGCAGCTTCAACACAAGTTACTCTAACTTTGTTTTGATCAACACCGTATTTATTACATAATTCAGGAATTCTTTCAGTTAATTCACCTAAGAATTCGATACCTGTAAAGCCTGCACCACCAACTAAGATAGCTAAGTCTTTATCATCTTTTTCTTTAGAAGCTGCATAGTTTGCAAATTTATCTTCAATGTGACGAGATAATTTACGTGCAGTTTCAATATTTTCAATTTGGAATGCATAATCTTTCATACCATTAATTCCAAATGTTTCACTTTCGAAACCTAATGCTACTACTAAAATGTCGTAATCATAGATACCGTGATTAGTTTCTACTTTTTTAGCGTTACGGTCGATTTTAGTTACTTCTGCATTGATAAATTTAACTTTATCTTCTTTAATTACACTTTCAATTGGGTAAATTAAATCTTCATAGTTTAATGTACCAGCTGAAGCTTCATGTAACCAAGTTGCTTCGTAGTGATATTTATTTTTGTTAATTAATGTAATATCCGCTTCGTCAGCAGAAAGTTCTTTTTGTAATTTAGTTACTGTTTGTAAACCAGCATAACCTGCACCTAAAACAAGTACTTTTTTACGATCTTGTGCCATTTCATTCACCTAAGCTTTCATAATTATTTTCTTAAATGTAGAAAAAGGCTACAAATTTCAGAACATAACAAAGTTCAGATGTAACAATATATTTTACCTTAATATATGTTTATCTGATTCATTTAAAAGACTTTGCACTTAACCTATTGTTCATCCCCATTTATAGTCTTAGTCAACACTTTCTTTTTCAGTTCGATTTTATGAACTTTAGTTCACAAAAAAGACAAAGTTCAATCCATCTTCAATTTTATAGCTTTTATAGTTCATTTTCAAGCAACAACAAGACTATTATTAAAATAATCATATTATCCTGAAGATTACTGTCTTACTGCATTACTCTTTGTCATATACTACTTAAAATTATATTAGCATTCCTCAGGGTTCCCAGCTACTTTAGCAGTTCTAAATGAACTACCACAACCACATGAAGCGATTGCGTTAGGGTTATCAATTTGGAATCCTCCACCCATTAAAGATTGTTTGAAATCAATTGTCGTACCATTTAATACAGGCACATCATATTTGTCTACTAGTACTTTTAATCCATAAAATTCAAGTACTTCATCATTTTCTCCTGGTTGTTCTTCAGCTGACATACCATATGTTAGACCTGTACAGCCACCACCGTTTACTTTAATCTTTAAATATCCACCTTCCATGTCATTACTTTTCAACATATCTTTTACTTCATAAGCTGCTGCTTCAGTTAATGTTACAGTTGACATAAACCATTCCTCCTATAATAAGTTAGTAAAGTCATTCTCTTCTATATGTTTATAAATATTTTTTAATAACTCATCTGGTGTATCACCTTCAACAGTATCACCATCTACCAATGCATACAACCCACATGAACATACGCTACAATTATTTAAACATCCGTATTCCAATACATCCACATCAGGATCATTCTCAAGTTTATCGTAAACGTAGTCTCCGCCTTTTGCCATATTTGAAATGCAAAATTCGACTAATGGAAACATACTTCACCTTCTTCTTCATTTTTTAATTACATTATTATAACAAATCTTAACTTGGACTGCATTGTCCTCGCTCATCATTTTATATTATTTAGAACAACAATACACACATATCTCTTCAGCTTAGTTTCCCTACCACACATTTCATTGTAGTCGTTTTGAAAAAAAGATATAATAATCATATACATATATCACACACTTTATTGTTAGGGGCAATAAATGTGATTGATCAATTACTATACTTGTTTGAAGTTTTAAAATAAAAGTTTAGGTAATTTACAAAAGTTTGCTTAATTCAAAGGGTATTAGTCAAAATTATTTCGGAATAACAAATTTTTATAAAGGGGTATAACAGATGAAAAATTTAGTATTACTTGGTGGCGGCTATGGTAATATGCGTATCATGTCGCGTATCTTACCTGATTCATTACCAGAAAATTATACTTTAACGTTAATTGATCGTATGCCATTCCATGGCTTGAAACCAGAATTTTATGCTTTAGCTGCGGGTACTAAGTCTGATAGTGATGTTCGTATGAATTTTCCTGATTCAGAACGCGTTAATACAATTTATGGAGAAATTAATGATATTGATTTAGATGCTCAAATCGTATCTGTTGGTAATACAAAAGTAGATTATGATGAATTAGTTATTGGCTTAGGTTGTGAAGATAAATATCATAATGTTCCTGGTGCTGAGGAATACACGCATAGTATTCAAACACTCTCCAAGGCACGCGAAACATTTCATAGTATTAGTGAATTACCTAGTGGCGCTAGTGTAGGTATTGTTGGTGCTGGTTTAAGCGGCATCGAGTTAGCAAGTGAGCTTCGTGAAAGTCGTGAAGATTTAGAAGTCATACTATATGACCGTGGTGAGCGAATTTTAAGGAATTTCCCTGAAAAGTTAAGTAATTATATCGCTAAATGGTTCCGTGAAAACAATGTTAAAGTAGTGCCTAATTCTTTAATTGATAAAGTAGAACCAGGAAAAATTTATAATAGTGGTACACCAGAAAATGTTGATTTAGTTGTCTGGACTGCTGGAATTCAACCGGTTGAAGTTGTAAGACATTTACCGATTGATATCAATCGAAGTGGACGTGTCATCATCAATCAATATCATCAAGTGCCAACATACCTTAATGTATTTATAGTTGGAGATTGTGCTGATTTACCTCATGCACCAAGTGCACAATTAGCTGAAGTTCAAGGTGATCAAATCGCTGATGTACTTAAGAAACAGTGGAATAATGAACCATTACCAGATAAAATGCCTGAATTAAAAGTACAAGGTTTCCTTGGTTCTCTCGGCGAGAAAAAAGGCTTTGCCTATATCATGGACCGTACAGTTACCGGACGTCTTGCACATATACTTAAATCGGGCGTCCTATGGTTATATAAATATCATAACGGTTAGTATTAAAATAAGGGGTAGAATAGAATTCATGATGAATTCTATTCTACCCCCGACCTTTTTTCTCAAGAATTATACTTTAAATTAATTTGCAAAATGTTTATCTACAAAGTTTGTAATTTGCTTTGTTTGAATGTAACCATCTGCTACATACTCATCATTCATTGTAATTAAAGGATAAAATAATTCATCTTCCTCAATTTGTTCAATATACTGTTGGTCATGATCACTTAGATTATCTGTTTGATTTTGAAAATCAATGTATGTGTATTCAAATTGAATGTCTGGATACTTTCTTTCTAATAAAGGCTTAATCCATTCAAATGTATTAATAGATGTTGGTGCATTAACGCAACTTGCACATACGACATCAGCGCCATATACTACCACGCTTACTTTAGTCATACTCAAATCCCCCGTTTTGTTTTATAGATTTTTCTTTCTTTATCTATTATAATAAATAAATAATGAATTTATGAAGTAATTTACTTGAAAGGAGACATATCTCATGCCTACTGAGAATGCAACAATGTTTGATCAAGTAGCTGAAGTCATTGAACGTTTACGTCCATTTTTATTACGTGATGGTGGAGACTGTACATTAGTAGATGTAGAAGATGGTATCGTGAAATTACAATTACATGGAGCTTGTGGTACTTGTCCTAGCTCAACAATCACATTAAAAGCCGGCATTGAACGTGCGTTACACGAAGAAGTTCCAGGCGTTATTGAAGTTGAACAAGTATTCTAAGCGTCTAACATATATGATATATATTTAATAAAGCACCAACGAGTCTGGGACATAAACCCTAGAGAAATAGCCAGTAAATGAGTTTTAACAAATTCATTTACTGGCTTCTTTATTTAC